>Ga0310122_10000253_pt1 | contig 34619 bp, 22 predicted proteins | sample CB6_Bottom_1051__FD_203503 | JGI IMG/M metagenome (GOLD analysis project Ga0310122, IMG submission 203503) | Marine microbial communities from Western Arctic Ocean, Canada - CB6_Bottom_1051 | ecosystem: Environmental > Aquatic > Marine > Oceanic | place: Canada: Western Arctic Ocean | collected...
ACCGCCGCACGAACAGGTCGCAAGGTTACCAGCCCCGGTTCTGGAGACGCTCGGCTTCAGGCAATCGAGTAGCATCGATGCCCGGCATCGCTTCTCCCAGTCCCCGTGATGCTTCGGAAAGTTCCGTCGCATTTTCGAAATGTGCCGTCGCATGCACGATGGCCCGAGCCGTGCGGAGTGGATCCTCGGACTTGAAGATACCGGATCCGACGAATACCGCCTCGGCACCGAGACGCATCACCAGTGCTGCATCCGCAGGGGTGGCGATACCTCCGGCGGCAAAGTTGGGAACCGGAAGTCGTCCCTCCTGGGCAACCTGGCACACCAACTGGTAGGGCGCTCCCAGATCCCTGGCGATTGACATCAGTGCTTCCGCTGGGGCCTGGGTGAGTTCACCGATCTGACTACCGATCAGTCTCAGATGACGGACCGCTTCGGTGACGTCTCCGGTGCCTGCTTCTCCCTTGGTGCGAAGCATCGCTGCCCCTTCTCCGATGCGACGCAGTGCTTCGCCGAGATTCGTGGCACCGCAGACGAAAGGAACGCGAAATCGACTCTTTTCGATGTGATGGGCATGATCCGCAGGGGTGAGCACCTCGGATTCGTCGATGAAATCGACTTCGAGAGATTCCAGGATCTCCGCCTCGACGAAGTGACCGATGCGGGCTTTGGCCATCACCGGAATCGTCGTCACCTGCTGGATTTCTTTGATCTTGTCGACCGGAGACATGCGTGCCACGCCACCATCTCGACGGATGTCGGCGGGGACTCTCTCCAGTGCCATCACCGCGACTGCACCGGCTTGCTCGGCAATCTTGGCTTCATCGGCAGTGGTGACATCCATGATGACACCGCCTCGGAGCATCTCGGCCAGAGCAACCTTGGTCCGGAACTCGTCCTGGGCATCGATTCCCCGCATTGGCGATGAGAATTGATCGTTCACTTGGGTTCATCCTCTCCGGGGAGATCTCCGCGATCGACAGGCTCCCCAGCAGAGCCCGATCTTGCCTGCTGAAAGGCGCAGATGCGAGTGGATCTGGCCGATAGAGCCCTTTCGAACCGGGCTTCCCGGGTATATTCTTGTCGGGGACCTGCCGGATACGGGGAAGAATCTAGGTGCCTGGGGAAGTCTCCGGAATTGTATTACGGAGATGGGGACCGAGGATGAGGCAGATCCCTGGATCCATCGAATCGGAGCCGATGCCTTTCCATCGACCGACTGTGATAAATAGAGCGAGGGTACGCCCTGGTCCTCCTGCTTGGTGCCATAAGGCACCGGGGGGTGATCAGGCAGTTATAGGTTCCCGCTCATGAAAAATCCGAATCTTGAACGAGAAGGTAACCGCTGAAGATGATGCCGATTCGCCTCCCCACCATCTCGTCCATGGCGACGATCTGGATGTCATTTGCCCTCACCCTGATGGTTTCGGACCCGTTGCAGGCGCAACTGTTCGAAAGGGCCACGGTTCTGGAGGGGGTCTATTTGCCCCTTGCCGATGGAGCCGTTTCGGAACCGGTCACCATCGTCATCCGACGAGGACGGGTCACCGAGATCGGTGCGGATGTCGATATCCCGTTGCTGTCGAGGAAGATCGATGTGAAGGGACTCTTTGCCACTGCAGGCCTGATGGATCCCTCCTCGAACCTGACTCTGGGATCAGCCAGCAGTGGAAATCCGGTCCATAGTGCATGGGATGGTTTTGATCGTTATGACTCCGACTCGATCCGCGCTGCCATCGCCAGTGGCGTGACGAGAATTCAACTCCAGCCTTCCGGGCCCGGTGGAATCGTCGGAAGGGTGAGTTCCATCTCCCTCTCACCGAGGGAAGACGGAGGTTACGGAGTTCTGGAAAAAGAAGATGTTGCCCTCTGCATCGATCTGGACCAGGGAGGCTCGCTCGAACGGATCCGTACCTTCGACAAGGTACGCGCAGCATTTCTTTCGGCTCAGAACCGCCTCGAAGCACAGGATGAATACTCCACCGATCTGGAGGAGTACATCGAGGCTCTCGCCAAGGCGGCCGAGAAGAAGGCGAAAGAAGGAGACGAGAAAGACGAGAAGAAAGACGAGAAGAAAGACGAGAAGAAGGACGAGAAGAAAGACGAGAAGAAAGACGAGAAGAAAGACGAGAAGAAAGACGAGAAGAAAGACGATGCCGAGAAGAAGAAGGATGACAAGAAGGACGATGACGGACCCAAGAAGCCGTCTCGTCCCGATCGTGATCCTGGCGGAGACATTCTTCTGCAGGTTCTCGAGCACAAACTTCCCGTTCGTATCGTCGCCCGACGCAGCGAGGACATCCTCAACGCCATCGAACTGGCGCAGGAGTTCGAGTTCGGCTTTCAGTTGCAGGGTGCCGACGAGGCTCACCTGGTGCTCGATGCTCTCGATGGAGTGGAAGGACTTTCGGTGCTGCTCGACGTTCCGCAGCGATCGTTGACTCGTGGATCTGCCCCCAGGAGGAGCTCTGATCTCATCGGGATGCTCGAACAGGCGGGGATTCCCTGGGCGGTGGGAAGTGGCGGGGAGAGCACTTCTTTCTGGCGCGCGGTCCGCACCATCTCCGGACAGGCAGGAATCGAAGCTGCTCTCGACGTTGCCATCGCAGCAGCCCCGCCCCAACCACGTCGCCGCAGAGGAAGCGCTTCCAACTGGCTCCGGCGAGGGGCCTCTGACCTGATTCTCTGGGAAGGGAATCCCGCAACCGATGCGGCGGCAAGACCGAACCGTGTGATCATCGATGGCACCGTGGTCTGGCAACGACCTGCCGGGACCAGGGAAGGGAGTTTCTGATGCGGAGCATCCGGAATCTCCTTCTGCTGTTGTTGATGACGTGCGTGAGCGCCAGTTCAGGCGCTGCGGCTCTGCATCCTGGGGGTGACAGCGTCATCTCCGGCGTCGGCGTGGTGGCTCCCGACGGCAGCATCTGCCAGGGGATGGCCGTGGTGGTCAGCGCTGAAGGCCGGATCGTCGCCGTGATTCCTGCCGATCAGACCGACCCAGCGATGGTCCAGATGACTGCTCCCGAGGGTTCGGTTATCACACCGGGACTCCATGACCTGCTCGGATCTCTCGGAGCGACGGGGGAACTGACTGCGGGAACGGTACTCATCGATTCCGAACTGCGCGCAGCGGCAGCTTTCGACCCGACCGATCCTCGTCTCGAAGATGCAGCCCGCCACGGGATTCTCCATACCACCATCGCTGCCAGGCCTACAGGTCTCCTCAACGGAACCACTGCTACCTTTCTGTGCAAGAGCGGGGGGCGTGGAGAGCAACTGGCCGAGGGGATGCCCTATTACGCGCTGGCGGAGACCGCACTCGACAGTAGCCGGGAACCGACCAGTCGCGCCGCGATGGTTGCGATGTGGAAGGACTGGCTCGCGAACTCCGACAAGAGCGAGCAGATTCCGGGGATTCTCTACTGTCCCGACGCCATCGACCTTCGCCAGTCTCTCGAGGTCGGCTGGAGTGAACTGCCTGTGATGGTCCATTCAGGGGATGCTCGATCTCCGGTCGACAGACTGGCCGGTCGCGAGGCGATGTTGATCGTCGGTCCTTTCCCCGAGGGAGGAGACTCTGCCCCGGTCAGGACCGCCGTCTGGGCGGCGCAAGTGGGAGTCGAACTGGCGTTTTCAGGTGGATTGCCGGCGGCACCGGCCGATCACCTGCGCACGAGCGCTGCGATTGCCGTGGCGGCGGGTCTCGATGCCGATGCGGCACGCCGTGCCCTCTTCTCCAATCCTGCCCGAGCCTGCGGGGCCACCGAGATCGGGGTCATCGAACCGGGAGCGCGCGCTGATCTGGTGCTGTTCTCGGCAGATCCTCTCGATCCGGCAGCCACGGTGATCCAGGTGTGGCGCGGTGGGGAGAGGATGAGAGTCGCAGCACCAGGTGTCGTCTCTGACCTGGAAGTGCCCGAGTAGAAAGGTGTCTTTGATGTCCAGTTGCTTGCTCGAGAATGCTATCGCCTCTATCCGGCGCGGGATGATTCCATTGCTACTGCTGCTCTTGTGGAGCCCCCAGGCGGCGATCGCACAGGAAGAGAACTCGATGGTCATCCGGGCTGCCGAGGCCCATGTCGGAGATGGGAGTGTGATCGAGAACGCCCTCATCGTCATCAAAGATGGCGCGATCGTCAGCATCGTTGCAGGAGGAGAGGCTCCGGAAGGTGTTGCCTTGCTCGAGGTTGCCGTCGTTACCCCTGGATTCATCGACGCCAATGTCCGTCTCGATGTGGGAGATGCCATCTACTATCCCGCTGAGGATCCTCGATTGCAGATCCTCCGGGCCATCGGCAAGGAGCATCTGTTCCACGGTGGCGATGTCTGTCCGTGCGGCACTGTCTGTCCTGCGCGGATGCTTCATGTTGACGATGAATCATGCCTCTACTGTGGTTGGCCTGATCACGATCCTCACGGGAATCCGCTGGATCTGGAACAGCAACTGCTCGAACGAACTCGAGAGGCGCAGGCGGCTGCCGCGGGCGTTCCCGATGCCAGTGCGGTGATCAATGAACAGTCGAGTGAAGTGGTGCCGCATTTCCAGGTCTTCGACGCCATCGATCAGGGATCGAATGACTTTGATCTTCTGCTGAGAGAAGGGGTCACCACCGTTTACATCAGCCCCGATTCATCTGCTGTGATAGGAGCCCGTGGTGCCCTGATGAGGACCGGAGGAGCGCCGGGAGAGCGATTCATCGGTTCGGGAGCGGTGAAGGCGGTGCTCGGTAGCGATGCCTACAGATACGGCTCTTCGAACCGACCTCCCTTCCGAACATTCGTCTCGGTGTATACCCGCCGTCCTGCTTCCCGGATGGGGGTGGGGTGGGTGTTCAGGAAGGCGTTCCACGATGCTCTGCTTCGTAGCAGCGGCCACGAACCCAGCGGTGCGGACACATCGTCACCGGAAGCCTCCCGGGTCCTGACGAAGGTATTGACCGGGGAGATCCCATTGCGGATCCAGGCAAGGACCGGTCCCGATATCGAGACCGCATTCCGGCTCTGCAAGGAGTTCGGGATCTCCTTCATCCTGGAGGATCCGATCGAGGCGTGGAAGAGGGTCGATCTGCTCGCCGGGAGCGGAGTTCCGGTGGTCTACGGTCCCATCTTCGACATACCCAGCGGCATCCTGAGCGGGTCGAGAGAGAGCCGTCAGGCGCGCTTGAATACCGTCAGGGATCTGGCAGCCGCCGGGATCGAGCTGGCATTGAGTGCTCAGGATCTTCGCGGCGAGCAGGGGCTGGCACGTCAGGCGATGCTGGCGATCCGCTACGGAGTCGACCCCGCCGAGGCGATGCGCATGGTGACGTTGTATCCGGCACGATTGCTCGGTGTCGACAAGGAAGTGGGGACCCTCGAGGCGGGGAAGAGGGCAGACGTAGTCATCTGGAGTGGGACTCCGTTCTCATCACTGTCGCGAATCGAAACCGTCATTCATGGAGGAGCCATCTCCTTCGATCGTAATTGAGCCCTGAGTTGAATCATGGCAGTCCCGAGAGGTGAGGAACCGATGTTGCCGAAATTGAACAGAATTCCAGGACCGGTGATGTCCTTCCTGGTCGCCCTGTTGTTGCTCTTCCCCGCGATCGATTGTTGGGCCGCTGCCTCCAAGATAGCGCTCACCGGGGGTCGTATCATCACCGTCTCCGGCAACGTCATCGAAAAGGGAACCATCCTCATCGAGGATGGGGTCATCACTGCGGTGGGGGATGAAAGTGTTGAAATTCCCTACGATGCGATGGAGGTGGACTGCGAGGGAATGGTCCTCTCACCCGGGTTCGTACATCCTCATAGTCAGAGCGGGCTCGATATCCCGAACGAGAACCTGGCGGTCGCTCCCTTCGTCGATGTCTACGACGCCATCGATCCATCCCGTTTCTTCTTCGAGGATTCGCTGAGAAACGGAGTCAGCACCATTCACGTCATGCAGGGAAATAACTGCGTGGTCGGTGGAGTGAGTCGGATCGTGCACCCCATCGGCCTCTCTCCCGACGAGATGACCCGCATGGCCGGCGTGGCGCTGAAGATGTCGACCTCTCCGCGTCGTGGTTACGACCGACTGCGCCAGTTGGCGGAGCTCAGGGAGGTCTTCTCCGAATACGACCGGTGGAGGGAAGATCTGGCCGAGAAGCGCTACGAGCAGAAGGTCGAGAAGGATGAAGAGTTCGACGCGTTGCCGCCGGAACAAGCCAGGGCCAAGGGAGAAGAGTTGATCCGGGACGAGGATCTCGATGATCGCCATCGCAACCTCGCTCAACTCGGAGATGGTCGACTGGGCGCCTGGATCTATTGCGGTTCCGCCAGCGATGTGGCGCCAGCAATTTCGTTGATCTCGGATCGGGGCTGGAAGGAACGAGCGGTTCTCGTGCTCGGCGGAGATTCTCATCTTGCCGTCAAGGAGATCAAGGCAGCAGGTCTGTCGGTGGTCCTGGATGCCGAACTGGTGTATCGCAAGCGCGATCCCATCAGCGGAGATGTAGTGGAGACCTTCGTGCCCTCTGTTTTCGCGAAAGCGGGCGTGAAGTTCGCCATCCAGCCCTCCTCGAGTGGATCGATGCCGGAACGCTTTCTTGGCTACCAGGCGGCAAGATTGGTTCGGTCGGGTCTTTCTCGCGAGCAAGCGTTTCGCACGGTCACGCTCGGAGCCGCGGAGATCTGCGGAGTTGCGGATCGTTACGGATCGATCGAAGTCGGCAAGACGGGCAACATCGTGCAGTGGACCGCTGACCCGCTGGAGTTGACTTCCTGGGTACAGAAGGTCTGGATCGAGGGAATCCTCGCCTATGACCGGGAGCAAGATGCCCGATTGCAGCGGCTGTTCCCCGATGCTGCCGAACCCGCTGACGAAGGAGAACCTCTCCAGACCGAGCCACAAGGTGACGCTCAGGAGGGTGCCGATCAGGAGTCGCAAGAGCCAGCCGATGGGAAGAAACCGGACGAAAAGCCGGTACCACTGAAGGAGAGCTCGGAAGGCGACAAGCCAGGTAACAAGCCAGGCGACAAGCCAGGCGAGAAGCCAGGTGAGAAGCCAGGTGAGAAGCCAGGTGAGAAACCAGGTGAGAAACCAGGTGAGAAACCAGGTGAGAAACCAGGTGAGAAACCGGCGCGGGGAGGACTCTAGCTTGCGCCTCTTCCTGTCCGCGCTCCTGCTCCTGTCGCTGCCGTTCCTCTTCTGCGGTGAGGTTTGCGCCGGGGATGGTTTCATCCTGCGCGCCGGCACTCTCCACACCGGACTACGCGCCATCGACGATGGAGTCATCGTCGTGATCGACAACAAGGTGATGCGGACCGGGTCCTGGATTGATCTCGAGGGAGAACTTCCGGATCATCTTCCGCTGATCCACTGGCCCGATGCGTACGTGACTCCGGGCCTGGTCGCGGCTTCGAGTCGGCTCGTGGCTCCTCATCAGGGGCCCGAGAGTATCTCCGCTGCCTACCGGGCAGCCGATGGCTACAACCGGTACGGAGATCATCGTGCTCTGTTGAAGACGGGGATCACGACCGTCCACCTCAGTCCGGGAGAACACCGTCTCCTGTCTGGACTCGGAGCCGTGGTGAAACTGGTGGGAACACCCTCGCAACGCATTCTGCGAGCTGCGTCGGACCTGTCCCTCTCCCTCACCGATGAGGTGGATGGTCCGGGTGCACTGATGAATATTCCTTTCCCTGCCTCCAGTGATGTGGAGATAAAGCCGATGACACCGCAGCGTCCGCAGAGTCGCATCGGACGTCTGCTGGCGCTGTCGGAGGCGATCGCTCTGTCCCAGCAGGACGCCACTGCTCACGGTGAATTGCGCCAGGCATGGGATACCGCTCTACCGCTACGCATCGCCGCCAGCAAGGCTCCCGAGATCCTGGCAGCGGTTTCCTTCATCGAGGGAAAGGGGCGTGTTGGTTACGTCGTCGGTGGGGAAGAGATCGCCGAGGTGATCGCCACCGTCGCTGCGGCAAAGATCTCCCTCGTGTTGCGAATCCGTCCGCCGGGAACCGATCTGGGACTGGGTACCGATACGCCCACCGAGGGCCTTTCCGAGTTGCCTCAACTGGGAGAAGACGCTCTGCTGGCGCTCGCTCCGCCGATGGATGACCTCTCGATGCTGCAATGGGCACTGTCGCAGGCGGCAGCTCGTCTCGAGGATCCCGCTGATTCCATCTCCCTGGTCACCCATCATCCGGCACGAATTCTCGGTGTCGGAGACCGGGTCGGCAACCTGGAACCCGGTGCTGATGCGGACATCGTTGTCTGGAGCGAAAGCCCGTGGCAGGTGGCATCTCATCCGCTAGAAGTGTTCGTCGAAGGGAAGCGAGCATGGCAGTCAGCGGAGGGCTTCGCGACGGTGATCAAGGCATCCACCATCTGGATCTCTCCCGAGGATCGTATCCTCGATGGTGAGATCCTGGTCGAGAATGGGACGATCACCGCAGTGGGACGCTCTGTCCCGCACCCACCTGCGGCCAGGGTGATCGATGCGGGTCCGGGGAGTTTCGTCGTTCCCGGGTTCATCGACTGCTACGGGCATCTCGGTCTCAGGGGGGACACGGGTGCTGCTGGAACCAGTGATCGGCTGTTTCGTCTCATCGGAGCCCCCGATGAACCTGAATACCGGGTGGCCAGGGCTGGTGTCACCTCGCAGTTGATGACTCCCAGGCGTCTGAAAAGTAATGCCGCTGCAGCAGTGCTGGTCAAGACCGCCGGCAAAGGCCGATCCGACCGGGTTTCAGAGCACTTCTCGGCACTTCTTCTCGAGGTCAGAGGCCACCCGCAGGAGGCTCTCAGCGGCATCCAGCGTCTGTTCGATCGGGGCAAGAAGTACCTCGATTCGTGGGTCAAGTACGAGAAGGATCTGGAGGAGTGGAAGCAGAAGAAAGCAGCCGGCGAGAAGATCGAGGTCGAGGATGAGGAAGACGAGGAAGAGGTGATCGAGGGGGAGGGGCCCGATCCCCTGACCGGGATCTGGGAGCTCTCCGCCAGTGGAGGGCCTCTTCCCGAAGCGGAGACCGCCAAGATATCCATTCAGTTGAATGGTACCAAATTCGAGGGACGGGTCATCGAACCGCCTCCTCCCGTCCCTGTTCGCATCGTCGGAACCCTGGAGGGGACCACCATCGACGCCATCGTCGAGGTCGATGCGGACATCCTTCCCGAGCCACCGAAGATCAAGGCCGAGTTGACCGGTGAGGATGAACTGGAGGGCACGATTTCAGTTCTTCAGTTCTCTGTTGATCTCACCGGAACCCGAATCAGCAAGGAGGCGAAGACCTTCAAGGTGGAGAGGCGCAAGAAGCGTGGTGACGATGGGCGTCCCAATCCGCCCCGTATCGTCCTGTCGCTGGAACCGGTCCGGCAGGTGCTGGAGAAGAAGATTCCAGTGGTGGTCACACCCACCGGGTTCGGTGTGGTACCGAAGGTGATCGAATTTTTCACGAGCAGAGAAATTCCGCTGACTCTCCGTCTCGATGCCCAGATGCGACATCACCATGAACTGCTCGCCAAGAATTCGGTATCCGTGATTCTTCCGCGAGAGACCACCTTTACCGTCGATCGCGAGCAGTTTGCCCCGGCAGTTTTCCTGACAAAGGCCGGCATCAACGTGGCCTTCCAGAGCCTGGCGGCTGATGGTGCCCGCTCTCTTCCCCTTCAGGCGATGCAGGCGGTCAGAAGCGGCATGGCGGCCGACGACGCTCTCGAGGCACTGACCAGGGGAGCCGCCCATGCCCTCGGTGTCAGCGAGAAGATCGGTTCCATCGGGCCAGGTCTCGACGCAGATCTACTGATCTGGCATGGACATCCGTTCGAGATGGGTAGCGAACTGCGCAGGGTCTTTATCCATGGAGAGGAGGTTCCCAGATGAGAACCTTATCCCTCGTGTTTCTGTTTGTCTTGCTGGCTTCACTCGTTGTGGTTGAAACGACCGCGGCTGGGGAGACGATTGCGTTCCGGGTCGGCAAGGTCGTCACCATGGATGACGAGGACAGGGTCATCAACAATGCCCTCGTTGTGGTCGAAGACGGAAAGATCGTTGCCATCGGTCGTAGTCGGGATCTGGAAATCCCTGCTGGTGCGAGGGTCATCGATCGTGGTGAACTATGGCTGGTCCCGGGTCTCGTCGAATGTCACAACCACACCGGTGGAGGTAGTTCCGATCTGCACGATTACATCTACCTGACCAATCCTGGATTACGCACCCTGGAATCGATCGTTCCCGACAGCCCGCAGATGGAAAGGGCACGTGCAGGCGGAGTCACCACGGTCCTCACCATTCCTGGCAGTGGAAACAACATGTCCGGGTTCGGGACGATCATCAAGACCGCAGGAGCCACGGTGGAGGAAGTTGTGCTCAAGGCACCTGGTTCCCTGAAGATCGCCCAGGCGGGTAACCCTGAGCGTTACTTCTACGGTGTCGGCCGTTCCTTCATGAACTTCAACACCCGCCAAACCCTTCGCAAGGCGCGCGACTATCATCTGGCTCGCACCGCCTGGGAACAGGGGGAACTGCAGGAGGAGCCGCCCAAGGATCTGCACTGGGAGGAGTTCCGCCCCCTTTTCAGGCGTGAAATCGTGGCCTCGGTACACACCCAGATTTACCAGGTCCTGATGACCACGGTGAAGATGGTGGCTGGCGAGTTCGGAATCCGTACGGTACTGGACCACTCCACTTTCGATGCGTGGAAGGTGGCTCCGCTCATCAAGGAAGACGAGACCATCTATACCATCAACGGTCCCCGTCAGATTTTCTACGATCGGACCCAGCGTAGGATCATGGGCAACGCTGCACGATGGTGGCAAAGTGGAATCACAAAACTTGGGGTCAACACCGATGCGCCGGTGATTCCCCAGGAGGAACTCTTCTACCAGGCGACGATGGCTTGCTACTACGGCTGGACTCCCTACGAGGCTCTCAAGGGAGTCACCAGGATTCCTGCAGAGGCACTGATGATGGATCACCGTCTCGGCAGCATCAAGGTCGGGCTGGATGCCGATTTCTGCCTGTGGACCGGAGATCCCATCGATCCTCGATCCTCCGTTGAAATGGCAGTGATCGATGGAAAAATCACCTACGAGGCGAGCAAGAAGAGGGTCTTCTGATGACGAACTCGGCACGAAAAATTCTGTATCCCGTCTGCACACTGCTGGTAGCACTGCTGGCATCGCTGGTGGCGGATCCGCTGGAGGCCATGGACAATCCGGAGAGGGTCACCGTGATCCGTGCTTCCCGTGTGATCACGGGAACAGGAGAGATCCTGACCCCCGGAGAGGTCGTGATCGACGAGGGGAAGATCACGCTGGTCGGTAGCCAACTGGATATTCCCGAGAACGCCCGGATCATCGAGGCCACAGGCCAGACCTTGATGGCGGGAATGATCCTGGCGCGGACACAGCATGGTCTCAAAGGTCTGTCCCGCAACGGAACCAATTGTGACTGGTCGCCGATGGCCCAACTGGTCGAGGACGAGATGCCATGGCAGGACTTCCTCGAGGCCGGTTTCGTGGCTGTTGCCCTGGTCCCTTCCGGATCGGGATTTCCCGGCCATTCGGTGGTGATTTTCACCTCGCCCGAGAGTACCGACAGGGTCATCAAGGATGGTGCATACCTGCCATTGAATGGAAACAGTTCGACGTCCCTCCACAGCACCATCTCTCGTTCCTTCGATAACGCTCGTGGTGAGATCGAAAAAGTCGATAAAGCGCGCGAGAAGTGGGAGAAGGAGCAGGAAGAGGCCAAGAAGAAGGCCGACAAGGAGGACAAGAAGGACGGTGACGAGAAGAAGGATGACCCGAAGAAGGATGACCCGAAGAAGGATGACCCGAAGGAGGACGAACCGAAGGAGTTCAAGCCTCCAGAGATGAATGCTTCTTTGGTACCTCTAGTGAAGATACTCCAGGAGCAGGAGGAAGCTCTTCCCATCATTTTCGACGTCCGGACTCCTGGTCTGGTGTTGCATTTCGATGAGGCCATTTCCTCGGTGAAGGAACTCAAGGAGCGCGATCCGTTCGATATCTTCATCCTGCCGGGAGCGAGAAACGGTGCTTTCCACGAGGTGGTCGAGAGACTGGGAGAGCGCAGTGCGACGGTATTGATTCCACCACGACTCAGTTCATTGCCTGACACGTACATCCGTTATTCGGTGCCGGTGGCTCTTTCACGTGCCGGCTGCACGATCATCAGTCTGCCTCTCAATGATGATGCAGCCTCGATGCGAGCACTGCCGGGGATGCTATCCGAACTGGTCCGCTTCGGACTCAGCGAGGAGGATGCGATCGCCAGTGTGACCCTTCATCCGGCGAAGTTGCTCGGAATCGATGATCGGATGGGAACGGTGGAGGCGGGTAAGGAACCGCACTTCGTTCTGTTCGACACGGATCCTCTGGTTCCCGGAGCCAGGGTGATGAAGACCATCATCGGCGGGAAAGTGGTGTGGGATCGAGAGGATCAATGATGGCGATCAGAATGCATTCTCTGCTGGTACTGTTGATCGTCACCGTGCTGGTAACAGATTTGCCCTTCTACTGCGGATCCAGCATCCAGTTCACGAGTGTTGCCGAGGCGCAGGATCCTCCACGGCGTCGTCGACGCGGCCGTCCGCGTCCGGCTCCTCCTCCAACGCCAGAGCCCGACAAGAAGGAAGAGGTGCCGGAAGATGAAGATGCGGAATACTTCGCCGTCGTGGGAGCGATCATCCATACCGTTACGGGCCCAGTTGTTCGGGGGGGGACGGTGCTGTGCAAGAATGGCAAGATCATCTCCATCGGTACCGATATCGATGTGCCCGATGAGGCCCAGAAGATCGAGGCCGATGGTTTCCACCTTTACCCCGGCCTGGTCGCGTTTCGATCTTCGGGTTTGATCGGATCAGGAGATCCTCAGAAATCTCAGGATCCCTTTGCGCTGGGCACCGTGATGGGACTGGCCGCGGGGATCACTTCGACGTGGAACGGTTCACGGGTTGGAAAACTGGTTCGTGGTGGACTGGATGATCTCACCATCCGGAAGCAGGCCTTCCCCAGCATCACCTACACGAGTCGAAATCCGGGTGCAGCGAGAGAACTGCGGCAGGCGCTGGAAAAGGTACAGGAGCATCTGAGGGCGCTGGAGAGGCATGCCGAGGAGAAGAAGGAAAATCCGGAGGCAAAGGCTCCGGATGACAAGTGGATCCGGGGCACCTTCTCCACTGCCAAGAACCTTCTGACCGGGGAGGCCGTGGCTCTGACCCGGGTGAGCACCATCAATGACCTGCGTCAGGTCTGTAACCTCTCCCGTCGTTTCGGTTTCGAACTGTTGATCGAGGGTGCCGAGGAAGCGTGGATCGACCCGGGCATGATCGCCAGGACCGGTGCTTCGGTGATATTGACCCCCCGTGTCCGTCGCGATCCCGATGAAGACCGCAACCAGAAGAGCGGTTCCAGCATCGAGAACGCCAAGATTCTTCACGAACACGGCATTCCCATCGCCATCCGGCCCCGCGGGACGGCCATCGCTCTGTGGGGACTGGCGGGAAGAGATCTGGGACATCTTCCGATGGAAGCTGCTTTCGCCGTGCGAGGCGGTCTTCCCGAGGCAGCTGCCATCGAGGCGATCACCATCGAGCCGGCCCGAATTCTGGGTGTTGCGGATCGAATTGGATCGATCGAGGTGGGAAAGGATGCCGACTTCATCATCACCGATGGAGATCTACTCTCCTACCTGACTCATGTGCGCTGGGCCGTGGTCAATGGCAAGATTCAGTATGACAAGATGGAGGAAGGCTTACTCGATCACATCCGGCCTGGAGGTGACGAAGTTCCTGAGCCTCCTGATGATCACTGGCCGCGTCGACTGGGCGATCCTCTCTAGTCGATACCGGACGAACTTCCCTTTCGTGACCGACGATTGCGCTCCTCCGTGGGCGGATTGACACTTTGAGTCAGACCGAGATGATGGAGATGGAGAGAGCGGTTCTTGCCGCATTCTCTCTTCCCTCACCCAGAAGGATCGTTCGATGCGTCACCCGCAATGGCACTCTCAGACTTCTGTCATCAGAGGCATCCTGCTCTTGATGTGCTCGTTATTTTTTGCGGGAGGCCTGCCTGGCCAGTGTGTGACCGGAACGCTGGAGATTTTCGGAGTCAGTGGAGGAGATTATCTCGGTCGTGCAGTTGCTGTTTGGGGTGGTCGTGTTTTTGTCGGAGCCATCGGTGACGATGCCGGTGGGCCGCTGAGCGGAAGTGTCAGGATCTATCGACGCAACGGCTCCAATTACCAGTTGGAGCAGCTTTTCCTGGGCGATTCCGGCTCCCAATTGGGCTCTTCGGTCAGTGTTGCCGGGGACCTGCTGGCGGTAGGTGCGGTGGGGTCCCGGAGCATCCACTTGTGGCGCAAGGATCGATACTCCTGGAATGAATTCGGTACGATCACGGATCCTGGCGGCCATGCAGGCGATGGATTCGCTTCCTCGATCGATCTTCGAGGTGATCTCCTGGTGGTCGGGAGCCCTTACTACGAGATCGATGTCCAGGCGGTTGGATGCGTGACTCTCTGGCGGCTCGATTCATCCCAACAGTGGCAACTGGAAGAGCGACTTCTGGCCACCGATAGGATTCCCGGAGATCAATTCGGCACGTCCGTATCCCTGGGGACAGACTCGGAGTTACTCGTGGGTGCGCCCGGACGAGATCTGTTCGGAGTCGATAGCGGTAGCGCATATCTGTTCGAGAATGGACCCGATGGTTGGGTCGAAGAGATGACCCTGGGAGCGGGAGCCGCAAATCCGGGCGACAAACTGGGCACCGCTGTTGCCATATCCGGTGATCATATTCTTCTCGGTGCGCCCTATTCCGACCTGGCAGGATCGGCTGCCGGTGCTGTGGCCGTGTACGATCGGATCGCCGACAGCTGGGATTTCACTGGACACCTGATGCCAACAGCAGGGTCTTCCGGTTGTGCATTTGGAGCTTCGATTGCATTGAGCGGAAACCTGGCATGCATCGGAGCGCCCACCGACACCGGCATCGAGGCGTTCCCTGCCGGTTCCGCCACCGTTTACCGGTGGCAAGGAAACTGGCTACCGGTCGGTCTGTTGACCGGGAACCCCAGTTCTTTCCTCGGATCTGCGGTTTCAGTTCATCGTGGCGTGGTTGTCACAGGTGCTCCGCTCGATTCCACTCATGCAGTTGTGGGCGGGATTGCACAGGTCGCAATCTTTGGAGACGACGACTGTGATCAGGATGGCCAACTGGATGCCTGCTCGATTGCTAACGGGTTCGCTCCTGATTGTGATCTGGACGGGATTCTCGATTCTTGCGGCATCGCAAACGGAATCAACGACGATTGCGATGGAGATGGAATCCCCGATTTCTGTTCCACCCTGGAAGGACTTGTTGCAGATTGCGACGCCGATGGCATTCCCGATGTCTGTTCAGTTCCGGGAGGGCAAGTCTCCGACTGCGACGAGGATGGTGTTCCTGACGTTTGCCAGGGCGATTGTAATCAGAATCAGATTCCTGATTCCTGTGAGATCTTGCAGGGACTCGCTTCAGACTGTGACGGAGATGGGATTCTGGATGAGTGCGCACTGGCGGACGGAACGGCTTTCGACTGCGATGCAGATGGTGAAATAGATGCTTGCGATGAAGACTGCGATGGCAATGGGATCTCTGATGTGTGCGACTTTATTCAGGGCAACGCGACCGACTGTAACTCGAACCACACTCCGGATGTTTGTGATCTGGAGGTTCCTGGGCAAGACACCAACGAAAACGGTCAACTCGATTCTTGCGAACCCCAGTTCATTCGAGGAGATGCCGATGGAGTGCAAGGAGTGCGGTTAGCAGATGCAATCTTGTTGATCGGCAGAGTTTTTGGTCAAAACTCCATTCCGGGATGCCTCGAGGCGGCCGACGCCAATGCCGATGGATTGCTCGATATCAGCGACGGAATCAGTCTTCTTTACTATCTGTACGCAAACGGCGAGCCACCCCCGCCACCTTTCCCAGAATGCGGGATCATTCCCATCGATGCGTTTTTCCCCTGCGAAGAACACCCGACCTGCCCCTAGAGGTTGACCACCTCACCGCTTCGTACCAGTGCAATTCGTGTCGAGATACTGTCCGGATCAATCCCCCAGGTGCGTGATACAGCACTGCGATAACTCTCCAGCTGGTCACGGTGTTTTTCGGCGGTCTCCTGTGCAGAACCAGAGATCTGATCGGTCTTGAAATCGATCACCTCTGCAGCGATCGGCTGGCCGTTTCTTTCCAGTATCACGAGACGATCGATGATGCCGTTGAGGATGTCTGCGCCCATCTCGCAGGAGAAGGGGACCTCTTTCTCCAGCACGATCTCGTCTCCATCTTCTAGCCCGAGCCGGACTCCGGTGGCGTGGCGATCGAGGATGGTGACCAGATCCTCATCCAGTGCCGCCCGGAGTATCTGCAGGGAGGCTTCAATATCGTTGGAGAGGCGTGGATGCTGGCTTGCCAGTATCTGCTCGATGTCCGCGGGAAGTTCGGCACTCCAGTCGAGTGCCTCCAGGGCGCCATGGATCAATGTCCCGATGGAGCGGGCACGGAAGGAATTCTCGCTCGAGAAGAGGGCCGTGTGCTTCGACGGAGATCTGGTGGTAGCGGCGGTTGCGGCGCTCAGATCGGGAACCTGTGCCAGCCGTGACGTGGCCGCCGAAGAACCATCGATCTTGGAGACCGCGGCCTCGGTTCCCTGTTCGTAGAGGACCGTGCCCGCTTCCACAGGTTGTCCCTGGCCGAGGGTATGCCACAGCAAGTAGGCGGCGGATGATTCGGGTGGCTTTTTTGCGGGGATGATCATCGTCAGGGTTCGTTTTGCACGGGTCATCGCCACGTACAGGATGCTGAGCGCCTCCTGCAGGCGCGATTGACGCCACTGGCGATTCATCTCGACGTAAGGCTCGCCGAGGATCTGTTGCTCCAGTTCCGGGATGTAGCGGCTGATGGTGGGCTCGACGGGATCGGCTGGTGGATCTTGTCGGGTCGGCTTTCGTTCCAGTAACTTTGGCTGTGGCATGAACCAGTTGTCTGCCAGTTCGGGCAGGATCACGACATCACGGCCGAGACCCTTTGCCTGATGGACCGTCATCACCTGCACCTGCGAACCGCTCGGCGATGAGAGTCGATGCCCCCTGAGGTGGGTGATCAATTCCTCGAGACGGCAACCACTCGGTCGCCGAATGTGCATTTGCTCGAGCATCTGCTGGATCCTGGTCCGGTCCTCTGGCGACGAGATCCGGGCCAGTTCCGTGGCGATGGGGGAGATGGCCTCGAGCATTCCGAGTCGATGAATCCGCTCTCTCATGAACGTTGCGATCGCTGCAGCGACCAACGGATCCTCCCAGTCTCCGGTCGGGAATCCGTCGATGACTGTGGTGATTTCAGGGAGTGGAGAGCGGGCGACGGCAAATCGCATCGTCGCATCGCCGGGGTGCTCGATGAGTTCGAGCAGGGCGACTAGCCTTCCGACGGCGGCGGAATCAACGAGCGGGTTGCCCCCTTCCTCGCTGGCAGCGATGCCTTGCGCCTTGAGTGCCGCGACCATCCGGGCGATGTAAGCATTCTTGCGCACCAGCACCGCGATCGTGGCATCGGGGGAGTGCTCGAGAGAGTTCTTCACCTCGTCGATGGCATCGATGAAGGGGCAGACGACGGGCTTGCGGTCGGCATGTTCTCTGGCGACCTTCAACACCACGTGTCCTGGAGTATCGCCGGGTTCACCGGGAGCCACGATGTGCTGGTGAAAATTGTCGCACCAACCGGAGATGGCCGGCTGGTCGTCGGTCAACCAGTTTTGGCCAGGGAGTTCACCGAACACCTGGTTGACGCATTCGAGGATCTGTGGCGAGGAGCGGTAAGAGGCATCGAGGGACTGTTTCGAGTCCGGAATCAGATACCCTTCCAACAGATTCAGTACCTCGGCGTGACCGCCCCGCCAGCCGTAAATCGCCTGTTTCGCATCACCGACGCAGAAGATGGTTCGCCCACCGTCAATATCTGAGCGGATCTCATCGACGAGCGGTTCGAGGGCGGCAAACTGCAGCAGCGAGGTGTCCTGGAACTCATCGAGCAACAGGTGACGGGTGGCGGCATCGAGTCGGTACAGGATCGTTCCCGGAGCGGCCAGGACTCCAGCGCTGGCCAGAGCCAACGGAATGTCCTGGTAACCGACCCCTCCGCGTGTCTGCAGCCCTTCGGTACGGAAGTGGCCGTAGTTTTTGAGAAGATCCCTGGTAGCGAGGTTCTGCGCCTGGATTTTGGCTGCCAGTTGGGGCCGGAGCGTATTCATCAGGAACTGAACCGTGACCCGGATCTCGTCGGGGATCTCCACGTCATAGTAGTGAGTCATTCCATCTATAATCTTCTTCGGAAGTCCCGACTTGAAGAGTTTCTTCGGATCGATTCCAGCCGGGTCGTCTAACGACTGCTGTATTACATCCAGAGCGTCTTGCCACCTCTTGTGCGGGCTTCCCGTTTTGGTCAGCGGGCATGCTACCGACAGGAACTGATCCCGGACCTGATCGATCTCGTTGGCACCGGGAGGGGAGAATTGTTGGGGGTTGTTCCACGCTTCGGGCGGAAACTCCAGGTACTTGTCGTGGGCAGCTGAGACGATGTGCCCCAGTTCATCGGCAACCTGGCTGGTCGCTTTGCCTCGACTGAGCCGATGCATCAACTGGCGCGCTTCCTTGGGTCCGCCCTGGGCGAGGATCTTCTGGATCGCACCTGCCTGGATCGCATCGAGCTGGTCCTTGGCCAGGATGGTCCAGCCGGGAGGCAATCCACATTCGAAGGTGTGAGCACTTGCCAGTCGCGAGAAGAACGCATCGAGTGTCGAGACGCGACACAGGTGCAGGTCATCGATGAGTCGACGCAAAGCATCGCGGACCTGATCTCTGCTCGGGGAGGAGAAGCCCGCCTCGACCAGAGATTCGCGCAGTTGAAGCAGACCGGCATCGCCCTGGATGGCCTCGAGCATGCGACCGAGTACCCGTTCCATGATCTCGCCGGCGGCCAGCCGGGTGAAGGTGACGGCGAGGATTCCGGAGGGCTCCTCGCCGGCGATCAGCAATCCGATGAAGCGGCTGGTCAACTGGTGGGTCTTACCGGAGCCGGCACTGGCACGAATCAGCAGATGGGAAGAGAAGGTCATTCGACCTCCTCTTCGCTGTCGGTGATGCCATCGAGTCTTGCCGCAGATTCGACCATGACTCCAGCCAGCGCCCGTCGCCACGGTGACTTCAATACCGTCAACAACTCATCGGTACCTGCGAGGATTCCCTCGATCGCATCCTGGGTGTGGATCCGAGCCTGTTCGAAATCTTCTTCACTCCAACTGGCGATCTCGATGCGGGTATGATCGGTGCTGGCCGGGAGCAGGAAGAAACCGACCTCGGCATCGGCACTGACGGGGCCGCCATCGATCTCCAGTTGAGGAGCGAACAACCGATAGAGTGGCAGTTGTAATTTGATCCACGTCTTGTTGTTCACGGGGCCTTTTCGATGGTCTTTTTCCGGATCCTTGGCATTGTCGCCGGTCTTGTAGTCGAGCAGGCGCCAGCGGTCTTGCTCGGGGTGATAGTCGATGCGATCGATACGTCCCGAGAGTCCCATCTCGCCACCTGGAACCTGGATTCGGCAAAGATCCGCATCGAGCGAAACCTCCGCTGCGACCAGTTGCCAGCCGAGCGCGCGTTGTTGGGCCTGGACCCGTGCCCAGGCATCGAGTCTGACACGTGCCTGTTCCAGTTGCACCAGCACCGCAGATCTGGCGGGATCCGCGATGTTGTCGTGGCGGTAGCGATCGAGCAGCAGATGCAGCGATTCACCGATCTGCTCCTCATCGGTCAGATCTCTCAGGTCCGAATTCTTGCCGAAGCGTTCCAGCACCCAGTGGACCAGCGTGCCGAAGTCGAGACGGTTGAGTTGACGATCGCGATCGTGGCAATCGCGGTGGCCCAGAACCTGGTTCATCTGGAACAGAACAGGGTCTTCCAGCCAGTCAGAGAGTGCCGTGATGGACACGGTGTCGGGTGGCGCAAGCACCACTCCTCTCGGCGGGCCGAGTGACTCCGGACTGGAACTCTCGCTACCCGTCTCGGGAAGGTGGAAACGGGTTCGTTTGTGCTTGTCGAGGAAACGGGCCAGATGATCGATCCCATCGGAACCCTGTAACAGCAACCGACTCGGGAGCAGCGGATTCCCTTCCCCATCACGAGAACACATCGCGACGACCACTTCACGTCGGCCGTCGAGCAGTGTGTGGAGCAGGTGAGTGTCCCTGGCGTATCTTTGTCTGGGTCCGGGCAGTCCCAGTTCTTCACGAACACCATGGGGAAGTAGCGGGTCCCCGGTCGGTGCCGGCGACAGTCGGCCCTCGGTGACTCCGGTCAACAGCAGCAAGCCTGCACCATCGAAAGGCAGTTCGAGCCAGCCCAGAACATTGATGCCGGTACTATCGTGGCGGTCGGGAACCGGGGTTTCCTCCAGCAAATCGACCAGCAAGGACACGACATCGAGACCGGAGAGCGGATCGTCAGCGTACTGGACGATGTGGCTCAACTGATTGACCGCCTCGATCAGGTTTTCTCGACCCGGTTCCCCAAGTGCCGGCTGACCGAGGTCATCGACACCGACCAGATCCCTGAGGCACTGGATCAGTTGTTCGATGCGCTGGCTGCAATTTCCCGCCCCGGTGCGCAGTGGTTCGATCGCCTTGCAGATGTGATGGACGGCGGCCGGGGCACCGGAATCGGTGGCCAGCACCGGTTGTCGTCGCGTGGACCAGCGGTCGATCGATTCGATGGGATCGAGCACTCGCCCCTTGTTGTTCTCTTCACGAGGCAAGGATCGATGCACCGACGGATGTCGCGCCAGGCCAGCGACGCTGTGACTCGAGAGGGTGTCGATCACGGAGCGCAGATCCCTCAGCAGTCGTCCACAGGAGGTTTCGTGATGAGGTGTCCCGGCGGCGATGTGGAGCGGGATCTGTGATCTGCGAAATCCTTCCACCAGCCAGGGTGTCAGATCAGCATCGACCAGACCGATGGTGACCTCGTCGACACTTTTGACGCTGGAGTGCTGGTGGATCCGATCGATCAGCGCTGCCGTCAGCGACCTCGGGTCATCCGAGAAGATCGGATCGTCGAACTGCGGGCACGGCCGTGCTTGCCACTGCTCGGGGACGGGGCAGCCGAAATCGTCGTAGAGATCAGCGGCTCCCTCGTCGGCATCGATCCACGCTTGTGTCTGGCAGTGTTGATCGAGCCACTGGCGCATCCGTACCGGCAGTTCGAGGATCCCGATGAGGATCACTTGTAGATCTTCATCGATCGGTGGTGCCGAGAAGGTGCCACTGTCTGCCAGCCCGAGTCGTTGCAGGTTTGCCGATCGTTTGGCCTCGATGCTTTCGACCGCGCGCAATCGCAGCGCTGCCTGTGGGTCTTGCGCGGCCGCTAACTCTGCTGCGGTACCGAGAGTGATGCCATCGCGGCGCAGATCGGAACAGAGACGCGACAGCAGTTTCACCAGCGGTAGCAGCGCCGGGGCTTCGAGCATTTCGGGCTCGAGGCCGATCGTGGCCAGGATGTCCGGGGCACTGGATCTCAATGCCTGGAGCCAGGCGATCCGCTCCTCCAGAGGGGTCGCCATCGCTTTGGGGGTGGCAGCGACCGTCTGTTCGAGATGGCCCGGGGTCGTGATACGGGGGGGAAGAAGACCCCGTCCCTGCTGCCTGGCCTGTTCCACCAGCAAACGTCGTAATCGTCGGATGACCCGGCGGCCGGGAACCACCACCACCAGGTGGCGTAGGTCGAAGGGGCCGGTGGCGGATGGCGCACGGATACCATCTGATCGCTGCTGGTGGGATCCCAGGATCCGATCTGCAGCGGATTTCAAAGCGTCCCCATCGGTTCCGAGGAAAACTCGATCCACCTTGCAATGCTCCCGTCTGTTAACTTCTGGCAGGGGAAAAGCACTCCCTACCCCTCGGATACGATCACAAGTGCCGATCCTGACACCTGCAGTGAAGGTGGGGTCTGAGGAGATCGCCGTCAACCCGTGGCGGACCATGGCCGTCGGGGGTTGGGGCAGGTAGATTCTGGCTATGAGTTCCAGCAATTCACCCGCTCTTGGTTTCGTCATCGACAATCGCCGCTGTATCGGCTGTCACGCCTGCACCGTGGCGTGCAAAACGGAGCATTCCGATCCGGTGGGGGTGAACAAGACCTGGGTTCAATACCTGGAGAAGGGCATTCATCCGCGAGCAGAGCGTGCCTTCCACGTCCTTCGCTGCAATCACTGTACCGATGCTCCCTGCGTCGAGATGTGCCCGACATCCAGTCTGACGATCCGAAAAGATGCCATCGTCGATTTCGATCCGGCGCGTTGCATCGGTTGCAAGGCGTGCATGCAGGCCTGCCCCTACGATGCCATCGATATCCACCCGGACACCGGAACCGCCACCAAGTGCAACTTCTGCGCTCACAGGGTCGATGCCGGAAGGGAACCGGCCTGTGTTGTGGTCTGTCCCACCAACGCCATCATCTCGGGTGATCTGTCGGATCCGAAGAGTCGGATCGCCAGGCTGGTGGCCAGTGAGCCGACGATGGTGCGCAAACCGGAGAAGGGAACCGGTCCCAGGATTCACTACATCGAAGGGCATCGGGAGGCGCTCGATCCGCTGGCGAGCCACAGAAGTGTGCGGACGCTGTGGGGGGAGAGACCCAGAGACGGCACCGATCCTGCCGTCGGCGAGGAGCTTGTGCCCGAGCGAGGAGCGCCGCGTCGAACCTACGATATCCACCAACGACACGCACTGAGCTGGGGCTGGAAGGTGAGCGCCTACCTGTGGACCAAATCCATCGCGGCCGGTGTGGTGATGGTGCCGGCACTGCTGGCACCCTTCGAACGAACTTCACTGGTCGACGGAGCCCTCTCCTACGGCTGGAGCATCGCTTTGATCTTCCTGGCGCTGACCGGTGTGTTGCTGGTTGCCGATCTGAAGAGACCGGAGAGATTTCTGTGGGTGCTACTGAGGCCGCAGTGGTCTTCCTGGCTGGTGAGGGGAGCCTACGGTATCTCCCTCTACTCTCTGGTGGCGGTTGTCGGCTGGTGGCGTGAGGATTCCGCGGACTCTCTCGTCGGCACCGTCACACTGGTGCTGGGGGGGGTACTGGGCACCTTCGTGGCGGTCTATACCGGCTGGCTGTTCGGTCAGGCAAAGGGTCGAGACCTGTGGCAATCGGCCTTCTCTCCGGTCCATCTCGGATTCCAGGCGATCGTTGCCGGAACTGCCGTGCTGCTGCTGGTGAATCCGGAGGCACTGTCGGCGCTGAGAGGATTGCTGGTCGTGGCGCTGATCTTCGAGTTGCCGTTCGTATTGCTCGAGGTGTTCGGAAAACACTCGACCGAGGCGGCGGCTGTCGCTGCCCGGTCGATGACGCTGGGAAGTCGGGGCTGGTGGTTGGGCGCCGGCGCCATCGGCGCATGCAGGGTGTTGCCGATCCTGATCATCGTGGCACTTCCTGCCAGCGGACTCACTCACGGGATCTCAGCGCTACTGGCATTGCTTGGCATCGCCATCTGGGAACACCTATGGGTCGAGGCGCCGCAGCGCCTCCCGCTGGCGTGAGGAGCGACATGGCTTCGAAGATCAACTGGATCGAACGACTCTCGGCCCGGCTAGGCCTGGTTCCCCGCACCCGCAAATTGCCTGAACCGGTTCCATATGGCGCAGAACTTCGTGACTACCCTCCCTTCGAGAAGTGGCTGGAGGTGGAAGAACTGGATTCCACTCGCAAGCTGCGTCGCATGGCGATGATTCCGACCACCTGTTTCAACTGTGAAGCTGGCTGCGGTTTGCTCGCAGCGGTTGATGTAGATGAGATGGAGATCGTTCGGATCGAGGGCAACCCCCTTCATCCGGGCAGTCGGGGTCGCAACTGCGCCAAGGGACCTGCGACGTTGAATCAGGTCAAAGATCCGGAGCGTATCCTGCAACCGATGCGCAGGGAGGGGCCGCGGGGAGCAGGGGGCTTCGTTCCCATCTCGTGGGATGCGGCGCTCGATCAGATCGCTGCGAATGTCAGAGAACTATTGCTCACGAACCGACATGACGAGGTGATGTACCATGTCGGTCGGCCCGGCCACGAGGGGGCGATGGAGCGGGTTCTGCAGGCGTGGGGAATCGACGGCCACAACACCCACACCACGGTTTGTTCTGCCAGTGCTCGTTGCGGTTATCAACTGACCTGGGGGTACGACCGGCCTTCTCCCGACCACGAAAATTCCCAGTTGATCTTGTTGCTCAGTGCTCATCTCGAGGCGGGGCATTACTTCAATCCTCATGCCCAGCGGATCATCGAGGCCAAGCAGAGAGGAGCACGCATCGTGGTGCTTGATCCTCGCCTTTCCAACACGGCAGCGTGTGCGGATCTGTGGCTTCCCACCAGACCCGGCACCGAGGGCGCTGTGCTGCTGGCAGTACTGCGTCTGCTCATCGACGAGAACAAGATCGATCACTCCTTCGTCAGAGACTGGGTCGACTGGAGAGGTTATATGGCGCACCTGCATCCCGCAGAGCCGCCAACGGTCGATCGGTTCCTGCAACTCTTCTCCCGTCACCTGTCACAGTGGACTCCCGAGATGGCCGAGCAACAGGCAGGACTCGAGAAAGGTAGCGTCCGAGCTCTCACCGATGAGGTCGCGCGTGCCGGCAGTCGTGTGGCGGCGCATATCTGGCGCAGTGCCGCCAGCGGGAATCTGGGAGGATGGCAAATCGCCCGCGCGCTGGCGCTACTGACCGCATTCACCGGTTCTGCAGGTAGCGAAGGTGGAACCTCACCGGCGGGCTGGAACAAGTTCAAGCCTGATTACTTCTCGATGCCAGAAGATGGCTCGCGCTGGAACGAACTGATCTGGCCACGACAGTGGCCCACCTCCTTCTACGAGATGGGTCATCTGCTTCCTCACCTGGTCGAAGATGGGGTCGGGAAGATCGGAGTCTACTTCACCCGGGTCTTCAATCCGGTCTGGACCTTCCCTGATGGCATGTCCTGGATGAATATGTTGCGCGATGAGAAGAAGGTTGGATTACACGTTGCCCTCACTCCGACCTGGAACGAGACCGCATACTTTGCTGATCTTGTGCTGCCGATGGGTCACTCCACCGAGCGTCACGATATTCAGAGTCAGGAGACTCATTCCCGTCGCTGGATCTCATTTCGCCAGCCGGTCTTCCGTACGTTGGCGAGATTGCAGGGAAAACCCAGCGACGACACGCGCGGTTTCAATCCGGGACAGGTCTGGGAAGAGGATGAATTCTGGATCGAACTCTCCTGGCGCATCGACCCGGACGGAGAACTTGGGATCCGGAAGCACTTCGAATCTCCCTATCGCCCCGGAGAGAAGGTCACCGTCGAGGAGCAGTACCGTTACATGTTCGAGAACGATATTCCGGGACTTCCCGAGGAGGCGGCAAAGAAGGGGATGGACCCGTTCGAGTACATGTCTCGAATCGGTGCTTTTGAATTGCCGGGAGAAACGAATCGACGCCACCTGCAGAGGGTGGAGATCTCCCCTGGATTCAGGCCACTCGTCGATGCTGAAACCGGTGTTGCTACCGTCGATGGCAAGGTAGTTGGGGTCGCGGTCGATGGTGCCATTCGCGAGGGATTTCCCACAGAGAGTCGCCGCATCGAGGTCTATTCACGGCTGCTCGAGGAATGGGGTTTCGGGGATATGGCGCTGCCGGGTGCACCTGAGAGTCATGTTGCCCCCGACCAACTCGATCCCTCGAAGGGGATCTACGTGCTGGTGCCCACCTTCCGCTTGCCGACGATGATTCACTCTCGATCGGCAAATTCGAAGCATCTGATGGAGATCTCGCATGCCAACCCCGTCTGGATCCATCCCGATGACGCCCTCATGCATGGCATCGAGGATGCCGACCTGGTGCGCATCGAGACGGAGATTGGTCACTTCGTCAATCGTGTCTGGATCACCGAGGGATTGAGGCCGGGGGTTCTTGCCTGTTCTCACCACATGGGACGCTGGAGACTGGAATCCGGTCCCGGGTCACGCTGGGGTAGCGCCACCGTGCGCTTCGAGGACCTGCCAGGAGGTCGGATTCGGTTACGTTTGCTCGAAGGTGTGCGTCCCTTCAAGAGCAAGGACCCCGACAGTTCCCGATCCTGGTGGTCGGAGGCTGGAGTTCATCAGAACCTGGCGTTTCCGGTCCAGACCGATCCGGTCAGCGGTATGCATTGCTGGCACCAGAAGGTCCATCTGACGAAGGCAGACCCGACAGATCAGTATGGAGACGTGGTGGTGGATCCCGAGAAATCACGACAGGTTCACAAGCGCTGGATGGCCCTGGCGCGGCCAGCCTCGCCGGAGCTCCACGGTGGACTGCGTCGTCCGCGTGAACTGCCCAGACCGCTGGCGAGGGTTCCGCAGGCGTACCTGTTCGAGCACAACCAGGATCGCTGAGAACCACGATCTCTGTTGCGAGTCCTTTCGATGAAACAAGAAGAGGTGCCGAAAAGATGACAGCACGGTTGCTCGAGGGACTTCCTCTCATCACAGAGACTCCCGCCCGATGGGCACAGTTGGCCCTCGAGAATCTCGATGAAGTACTGAGGGATCACGCCTGGTGCGAGTACAAGGCGGCCAGCGCAGGTCTTGGCCTGCTGGCACGTTTCCCGGAGTACGATCTGCTCATCCGTCCGATGATCGCCCTGGTTCAGGAGGAGTTGCTTCACTTTCGCCAGGTTACCGACTTGCTCAGGCAAAGAGATGTCGCGCTGGGAATCCCGCCACCAGATCCCTATGTGAAAGGCCTGCGGAATATCCTCTGTGCTCGCGGCAGCGGACTCGGCGGACTGGGAGATCACCTCATCGTCAATGCCTTCATCGAGGCGAGATCCTGCGAGCGGTTTCGGATCCTGGCGGCAACACTGGCTCACGGCGATGAGAGTGATCGTGCCCTCGCGGATTTCTACCAGCGACTCGCCGATGCAGAAGGACGGCACTGGGAGACTTTTCGGGATCTTGCCCTGGAAGTCTGTGATGCCGATGCAGTTCATAGGAGGATCGAAGAGGCCGGTCAACTCGAGGCTCGACTGCTCGAAGATCTGCCGCTAGAACCTCGGATGCACTAGGAGGCTCCTTGTCTCGTCAGGTCATCGTCACCGGTTGCAGCCGTGGAATCGGCAAGGCTCTCGTCGAGCAGTTTTGTGCCAGCTCGATCTCGATCGCTGGTTGCGCCAGAAGTACCGATTTGTTGCGAGAGCACGGGGATGATCCGTACTTCCGTTCAGTCGATGTCACCGATTCCGATGCGATGGAGAAGTGGGCTCAGGATCTCGCAAGCGCCGGCATGATTCCTGATCTCGTCGTTGCAAATGCAGGGTATCTGAGCGAACCGGGACCTCTCTGGGAGATCTCTGCTGAGGAGTTCGATCTGGTCATCGACGTGAACGTGAAGGGAGTGGCAAACGCGGCACGTGCCTTCTTGCCGGGCATGATCGATGCCGGTGCTGGCACCTTCGTTGCACTCTCATCAGGATGGGGCCGATCGACATCCCCGGGAGTGGCGCCCTACTGTGCTTCCAAGTTTGCTGTGGAAGGTCTGATCGGCGCTCTCTCCCAGGATCTTCCTGCCGGTGTCAGTGCTGTAACTCTCTCTCCGGGTGTGGTTCATACCCAGATGCTGGCGAGGGCTTTTGGTGCTCGAGAGGCGAGTACGGCAGTCGATCCTGGAGAGTGGGCCGTGGATGCCGTCGATTTTCTTCTCTCCCTCGGGCCATCGTGTAACGGCCAGTCTCTCACTTTTGAGAGGTGATCATTGCCCGGGCCCGGGCGTCTTTTCGCTCTTGAGGGTCTCGATCTGACGGATGGTCCACTCGTCCATCCGCGAGCGAAGGGTCTCCAGCGGCATCGATCCAGCGGCGAGCAGATGGTCGTGGAAGGATCGGATGTCAAAAGCGTTTCCGAGCCGCATCCTGGAATTTTTGACCAGATCCTGGATCTCCAGTTCGCCGATCTTGTAGGCGAGTGCCTGTCCGGGCCAGGCGATGTAGCGATCCACCTCCGCCTCGACGTTCTGTCTCGTCAAGGCCGAGTTCTCGAGCATCACTTCGATGGCCCGATCACGCGACCAGCCGTACTCGTGGATCCCGGTATCGACCACCAGTCTCAGGGCACGCCACATCTCGTAGGAGAGTTTTCCGAAGCGTGAGTAAGGATCGGTATAGAACCCCATCGCTTCCCCGAGCGATTCGGCATAGAGGCCCCAGCCCTCGATGTATGCCGTGAAATGGGTCACCTTTCTCCATGCAGGCAATCCCTCCAGTTCGTTCTGAAGCGCCAGCTGGAGATGGTGTCCCGGCACCGCTTCGTGCAGTGCGAGAGCTTCCATCTCGTAGATGGGTCTGCTGGCCAGGTCGTATGTGTTGGCATAGAACCAGCCAGGCTGGCTTCCGTCTGGAGGAGGCGATCTGTAGTAGGCAGTGGTGGAACGGGGTGCTTCGAAATCTGCAATCTGGCGAACCCCGTAAGGTGCTCTGGGGAGTTTTCCGAACAATACGGGAAGCATCGCATCGGCTCGCTTGCATATGTCTCTGTAGCCACTGAGAAGCGCCTGAGCATCTTCATGATAGAAACGAGAATCGGTTCGCAGGTATTGCGTGAATGCATCGAAATCGCCCTCGAATTCTACCTCGGCGATGATTTTCTCCATCTCGGCGCGAATTCTCGCAACCTCACTCAGACCCAATTTGTGGATCTCCTGGGCGTTTTTCTCGGTGGTGGTGTGCATCCGGATGCAGTGAGCGTAATAGTTGCTTCCGGTCGGATAGTAGAGACAGGCAAAAGTGGAGCGCGACAGGGGAATGTATTCGTCACGAAGATAGTCATGGAACCCCACCAGCGCCGGTTGCACATCGTTGGTGATCACCTCGAGAGCTTTCTTGCTCAAGCGGCGCTGCACTTGTGGATCAACTTCAGCGCTCATCGACCGAAAAGGGTCGAAGAAAAGCGTTTCCTCAGCGGGAGGAGATACCTGTGTGGTGATCTGATCGAGTACTCCCTCGAGAGTTACCCGGGGCGGGAGAAATCCCAGTTCGACCCCCTTGCCAAGTACTTCAAGGGTTTCCTGGATGGCCCGGGGAGCCTCGCTCAATCGAGAAAGGTATGCCTCGTAGTCGCGAGCTTTATTGAAGTTCATTCGACTCGCCAGCGTCGGAAGCCACACCTGGGGGCCGCGTCGCTGACTGATGGGAGTGTAATGCAACCCGATCCGTGTGCTGTCCATGTTGTTTTCCAGAATTCTCATCAGCATCTCTGCCTGCTGCCTCTCGGCAGAGGGGAGTAGATGAACCTCGTAAGCTTGGATCTGGCGCAAGATCTCGAAGTTGAAATTCACATCCGACTCGATCTGGTCGAGCCCGAATTTACCGAGATGGAAATCTGCTTCCCTGATCCCGAAGCGTGATGCCAGCGTTGGTTTTGTCTCCAGCATTCGATCCCAGTAACGCTGGTATATCTCGTCGAGATTCTGTCGGATGTGCTGGATGGGGTCGGCAGCGGCATCGGCTGAATCCTGGCCAATGAGGATTGCTGGGATCAGGAAACTGACGGCAAAAACACCCACCAGGATCGCCTTCGTGGACATCACAGATTTCCTTCCCGAGAGTCGATGAAAACCGGAACTCTGGACCAGAATACACGATGGGTACGTTTCGGGAGACTCCCGAGGTTGGAGATCAGTCGCGTGGATCGGGCAGAGCCGGATCCCCGGAGATCGCGATGACTCGGTCCAGGTGCGGCAGTTCACCCAGGGAGAGCTCGATTCGATCACTGAATTCCTGGGGGAAGAAACGACTCAACTGACGGGTTCCATCGGCGAGTATCGGTCCGGTGACCGAATCAAGGATGGGTTTGTGGATGCGACTGTCGGGCCACTGGAAGACCCCCAGAATCAGCACCCCCATGACAATTCCTGCCAGCGTGAAGCCCATGGCGGCGCCCAGAACGTTGTCACAGATCCGAAGAGTGCGGTCGAAGAAACTGCGAAGAATCATCGTCGAGAGCACTGCCAGTGCTGCACAACTGCAGAAGATGGCGAGTCCGGAGATGATCTGCGTGAACAGTGGCCCCATCTGCTGGCGAATCCCAGAGAAGAGGTCGGTGGTCGCCAGTGGTATCGAGAACTGGCCGGCGAGGACCACGCCGATGGTGGATCCAATCAAGATTGCCGTCGAACGGTAAAATCCCACTCCCGCTCCGGTGAAGATTCCCGACAGCAGGCCGAGACCGACGACCACATCGATCCAGTTACAACCATCCCACAGTTCACGGGTGGTCAGAAGGATGCTGGAATCCGCCAGAGGGAAAAACGGAACAGCCGTGAGCAAACAACTCACGGATTCCGCAGGGATCTGGAATTCGATCAATGTGCGTGTACTTCTCCTGTCGGCGTGTATTCAGGTTCCCGCAGCAGCACTTTTTTGTCAAGACTCTCTGGATCACAGGAAACGGTGAGATACCGCCTGTAGACAGGTCTTTAGCAACGATGATGAAGAAAGAGTCGATGACTTTTGTCGACAGTTCAGGCACCGAAAGAACTAGCGTCGGGTGGTGGGGAGCCCTCGACTGGACCAACCGGGGAAGGTGACATTTCCGAGTACATCGGTTTCACCGACGTATCCACCTCTCATGTCGTGGAGATTGGTGAATCCTGCCTCCGAAAGGAGATCTGCGGCCTTCTGCGACCGGCCACCTTTTTGGCATCCGAGGATGATACGACAATCGCTCTGCATCCCCTCGGTTACCGTCTCGACGAATTCTGGATTCATCCTGAGACCAACGCCTCCCTGGCCGCGGATCATCACGGGAATGTTGAGCGCCTCAGGGACGTGTCCCTGGACGTATTCTTCGGGCATCCTCACATCGATATAGACGTAACCCCGATCAGAGTTCAATAACTCGTTCGCGCGGTCCGGATCGATACGTTTGACGCCCACTCTACCCCCTCTCTTCCTCGTCGCGGTCGGGACTCCGGTGCACACTGCAGTGTTCTCATTCCATCGCATACGACCTCAGGCCGCGAGACTGCTGAGCACTGCTTTGTATTTCCAAACGATGAAGCCCCGAACCCGATGCGGTCGACCCGCATACCTGATGTCTCGATGACGCGGAATGCTCCCGATCAGGATCCAGACATCGTGAGTTCAGAACCCCCGGGTGTCAACCGGTGGGTGACGGCTTTGAATGGAGGAGATGAGCACTACATGAGAAATCTATCGAGCTTCCGAGAATCCATCGGAAGGGGGTGTTGCACTGTGCCTGAGGCGGGAAAGTCCGATCCAGTTGACCGCGAAGTGGGCACCGATGGCACCGGACAGGCCAGCAGGTTCCCAGAGTGAGAGTTTGCCCAGTGCCAGACCTGCAATCAGGGCGATCACCGGCCAGCAGGAGAGTCGTCGATCACCGGTCCAGTGGGCAAGGCCGAAGAGGGCGCTCGATAACCACAATCCGATCACTGGTTGCAGCAAACCTCGAAATAGCAGTTCTTCAGCGACTGACGAGAGTAGTGCCAGAACGAAAACCTCTCCGATAGTGAGGCCCTCGAAGATCTGAGCCAGTCTGCTCTCGAGGGTTCTGGCATGGTTCCAGACCTTCGACAGCAGGAATGAGAGGGCCGCTGCGGCGCTACCGAATCCAATACCGATCGCGAATCCACCGACGACTTCACCAACGGGGCGAACAAACTCCGAGATATCAAGGATCACCCAGATCCCGATGATGGCGATGAGTCCCATGCTTCCATGGAAGATGAGAGATCCACGAAACAGTTGGCGTGGCCCCAGGGTATTACTCATTCGCCGGGATCGCTTCGTTGCTCGATGATCTTATGAGCATTTCGTTTCAATCCCTCGTATCCGGTGCGGGTCACTGGTGTCCCCGCATAGATTTCGAGCCAGGCTTCGTGGGACAGGTGAGTAATTTCCTGAGGGTCAGTGGGGAACTGGCGTGGGGCAAGTTCCGGATGGATCTGTGGGTCCTTTCGCCCTGCTCGAGTATTCCATGGACAGACTTCCTGGCAGATATCGCAGCCAAAGAGCCAGTTATGCAGCCTCGACTCCTCCGGGAGTTCACCACGGTGTTCGATGGTCCAGTAGGAGATGCAGCGCCCTGCATCGATGGTGCGCGGTGAAACGATGGCGCTCGTCGGGCAAGCATCGATACACCGGGTGCAGCTGCCACAGTGGTCCATGGCGGGTGTGCTGGGGACAAACGAACGATCGGTAACGATGGCTCCGAGGAAAAACCAACTGCCAATTTCGTGATCGATGACGATCCCATTCTTGCCGATCCAGCCAATTCCGGAGAGTTCGGCCCAGTCACGTTCAAGAAGCGGAGAGGTATCAACGCTCCACCAGGTGTTCCAGCGACCTCCCTCCGAGACGAATTCGCAGAGCGATTCCAGCATCGGCCTCATCACCTTGTGGTAGTCCCGGCCTCGAGCATAGCGAGCGACCTTCGCTCCAGGTTCTGTGGATGGGCCTGTGGAGGGCACGGCCGATGAATAGGGCAAGGTAACAGTCAGGACGCTTCGTGCTCCTGGAAGTGACTTCCTGGGGTCTATACGACGTTGGGTGTTACGGGTGATCCATCGCATCGATGCGTACTGCTTTTTTTCGATCCAGCGGAGGAATCTATCGGCATGGGGAGAACGAGTTGCTTCGGAGATTCCCAGCGAATGGAACCCGATCCTGAGAGCCTCTGCGATCAAGCGTTCGGGAAACTCCCTCTCCCGATTTGCGTCAGAACCTGCCATCATTCCTCCGTCGACAGATGGTAGCGTTCCAGGGGGATCATGGGAGTCCCATCTGGAGATTCAGCCAGGAAATCGAAGTGGAGAACTTCAGCATGGGCTACCTGAGATTGTTACGGCTACACCACTGGGTGAAGAACCTGTTTGTCTTGTTACCGGTCCCATTCGCTCTCGCTTCAGGCGTTCAATTCGATCCGGCCTCGTTGTGGATCGGTCTACTGGCCTTTTCGTTGCTCAATTCAGGAGTCTACGCGCTCAACGATGCCATCGATAAGGAGCGTGACCAGCAACATCCGAAGAAGAAGTTTCGACCGGTTGCTGCCGGAGCAGTGGAACGAAACTCGGCACTCGTCTTCAGCTTCTTCCTCGTGGTGACGGCTTTGATTCTCCTGGCCAGAGGCGGAGTTTTTCAGGGAGTGTTTTTTGTCGGAGTTTCATATCTGGTGCTCAATATTGTCTATTCATGTTGGGGAAGATCGATTCCTGTGCTCGATATCTTCTTCTTGGCGTCCTTCTTTTTTCTGCGAATATTGCTCGGTTGTTTTCTTGTCGGAGCGGATCCGAGTTCCTTGTTGCTTGCAGGTGGAACCAGCATCGCCTTGTTACTTGCACTGGGGAAACGTAACTCCGAGTTACAACTGCTGGTCACCGAAAAACACCGGGCGAGTCTCAGCTGGTATACCAAAAGGGGAATTTTCTGGGCAATTCAAGTTCAGGTTGTCATCTCAGCAGGAATCTACACTTACTACTGCATTTCTTCTGAACTGTTCGTGGCTGATCGGTGGTGGTGGAGTTTGCCTTTTGTCTATCTGGGACTATTTTTCTATCAGCGCCGTCTTCTGGTCCTGGGGGATTCTAGATCCCCTGTGGATATGCTACTGGGCTCGCCATTGATGCAGTCTTTGATCCTGCTGTGGGCGGCTACGGTTCTCTTTGGCATCGGTCTTGTCTAGAAGGCAGCAAGAATCGAGTTCGGGTTGTCACGATAGTCAGGTGGGTCAGATTGCATCTCCATCTTGTCCCTGCCTTGCCATCTACAGCAATATATGAAGGGTAGACCTTCATGTATGCGGCGACCTAGAGTTTGCTTCCTGCTTCAGGACACCCTAAATTCTATCTACAGGCGTATGGTTGACGATTGAGTTTGCGTCTCTATTGAAGACAACTTATATTGTAGTCAGTGAGAGTTATTTTCTAGAGGGCAAACAGTTTTCGTAATTATTATGATTTGAGGCTAGTAATTATGTCCAATGACTTTTCTAGTCAGCACGATAAAAATCACGGTCACAAAGATCTCTGGTTGGTAGTGGGGTGGCCTGGAGTGGGCGGAGTTGCCGCATCCGCTGTGCAGGCGATTCATCATGAACTGGGTTCGAGTCTTGTCGATGCGATCGAACCCGATCCTACATTCGAGGTTGAAGAGATCCGCGTGCGTTCCGGTGTTTGTTTCCCCGGACCTCTTCCCCGTCTCAGTTTTCGTGTAGTAAATACCGGGGTTGACCATGATCTGTTGCTCTTCATCCCTGATCGTCAACCTGACCAACAAGGCCTGGCACTTTGCCGTAGGGTGCTGGAATCTGCGTTCACCATGGGTGTAAGCAGGGTCATCACCTTTGCGGCGCTCACCTCTACCATCGCTCCGGAAGCCTCACCCAAGGTTTTCTATTGCAGCCCGGATCCACCGGTGCAGAAGGAGATGCTCGACAAGGGAGTGAATCCGCTGGAGTCCGGATCGATTCGTGGACTCAACGGATTGATGCTTCTGGCTGCCCAGGAAAT
>Ga0310122_10000254_pt1 | contig 34609 bp, 34 predicted proteins | sample CB6_Bottom_1051__FD_203503 | JGI IMG/M metagenome (GOLD analysis project Ga0310122, IMG submission 203503) | Marine microbial communities from Western Arctic Ocean, Canada - CB6_Bottom_1051 | ecosystem: Environmental > Aquatic > Marine > Oceanic | place: Canada: Western Arctic Ocean | collected...
TTTGATAAGCAGTTTAAGTATTATTAAATCTTGGTTAAACCCGATGAGTCTGTATTCAAAATTTTAATAGAAGACAGCACTTTAATGTTTTAAAGATGCTGGGAAGGCAAATATTGCCATTATTTGGAGATGAAAATTATATGCGTATTATCTTGTTAGGAAGCCCTGGGTCAGGAAAAGGGACTCAAGCTCAATTTATTATCGAGAAATATGAGATCCCCCAAATTTCAACGGGTGATATGCTAAGAGCGGCGGTGAAAGCAGGAACACCTTTAGGAATTGAAGCTAAAAAAGTGATGGATGAAGGTGGTTTGGTATCAGATGAAATAATTCTGGGTTTAATCAAAGAACGGATTACTTTGGGTGATTGTGAAAAAGGGTTTTTGCTAGATGGCTTCCCGCGCACAATTGCACAGGCAGAAGGTCTGAAAAGTATGGCTGTTAATATCGATGAAGTCATAGAGATAGCGGTTGAAGATAGTGAAATCATAAAGAGGATGGGGGGGCGGCGAGTGCATCCCGCATCTGGTCGAACTTATCATATTGAGTTTAATAAGCCAAAGCAGGAAGGTATTGATGATATTACTGGAGAAGCATTGATTCAAAGAGATGATGATACAGAACAAACAGTTAAAATACGTTTGGCAGTTTACCATGAACAAACCAAGCCATTAGTTGCGTATTATTCTGCCAATGAACAGTCGGCTAATTTTAATTCAATTGAGGGTGTTGGAACAGTTTCGGATATAACTGAAAAAGTACTGACCATATTAAGTCATTAAATACTGCAATTCAGAACTTTTATTGCAGTAATTTTTTTTTTGCTTGATCAGAATTTATCCTGTGCGACTCAGTAAGGTGTAAGCAGGATGAATCCTTAGAACAAGCAAAACGGTGATTTACAAGTGTGTGTTGTAGATTAATTCAAATTTAACAGTGTGTAGAGGGTGTGTGAGTGTGAAAACATATGATGTGGCTGTTGTAGGAGCAACTGGTGCAGTAGGCGAGGCAATTTTTTCTATTTTGGAAGAACGTGATTTTCCAGTAGGAAAGATATACGCTTTAGCAAGTAGTCGATCTGTCGGCAAAATAATTTATTATAAAAATACTTCTGTGAAGGTCGAGGATCTGGAAACCTTTGATTTCTCGAAAGTTTCAATAGGGTTGTTTTCAGCCGGGGCATCGGTTTCTAAAGTATATGCACCCAAAGCGGTAGCAGCCGGGTGTATAGTGATAGATAACACGTCTGAATTTCGTTATGACGATGAGATTCCGTTAGTCGTCCCTGAAGTTAATCCAGAGAGTATTGCAGAATACAAAACACGGGGAATAATAGCTAATCCCAATTGTTCTACAATTCAGATGGTAGTTGCCTTGAAACCTATTTATGATGCAGTAGGGATTGAACGGATCAATGTGTGTACCTATCAGGCTGTTTCGGGGACAGGGAAAGAAGGAATTGAAGAAGTCGTTTCTCAAACGGCAAAATTACTCAATGGTAAGCCCATTACCCCCAGTGTCTACCCTAAACAGATCGCGTTTAATGTCTTGCCACAAATAGATGTTTTTATGGATAACGGCTATACCAAAGAAGAAATGAAAATGGTTTGGGAAACCCGAAAGATATTCTCTGATCAAGCTATCATGGTCAATCCAACAGCTGTGCGTGTCCCTGTTTTTTATGGACATTCAGAAGCGGTACATATAGAAACGAAACAGAAAATTGAAATAGAAAAAGTTTATGAATTGCTGGCTAAGGCTCCAGGCATTACCATACTGGATGAGCGTGTAGATGGCGGATATCCAACTGCAGTGACAGAATCATCAGGCAATGATGATGTTTTTGTTGGACGTGTTAGAGAAGATATTTCTCACCCAAGAGGGGTTGACTTATGGGTCGTCAGTGATAATGTGCGGAAAGGGGCTGCGTTAAATAGCGTACAAATAGCAGAAGAGTTGGTAAATAAATACATCTAGTCTAAGCTTGGTTACTACTTATGGCTGCTCTAGGATAATCATTGTGCTAAAAACTGTAAAACAGAGCGTAATGCGCAATTTAACTAAAAGTATGGCGGCCATTTCTATATTGGCACCAGCTAGTGTTTACGCCTTAGGCGTAGGCGATATTAAATTGCATTCCACACTTAATCAAAACCTTCATGCTGAAATAGCATTGTTTGTGTCTTCGGGGGAAAATATTTCGGAGATCAATGTCCGGTTGGCAGCCCCGGATAAATTTGATGAGGTGGGAATTCCGTGGAGTTATTTTCTTTCAAAGATAAAATTTGAACCTGTTACTAAAGCTGATGGTTCGATTATCATTAAGTTAACGTCTAACGAAATATTACGAGAGCCTTTTTTAGATTTTTTGTTGGAAGTAAGCTGGGCCAAGGGTCATTTGTATCGTGAATATACTGTACTGGTTGACCCCCAGGCTGCTTATACACAGCCAATTTTTGCTGTTGTTGATAAAGCAACACTGGAAACTAAGCCAACTGTGGCTGTCACCGATAATGGTCGGCCAATTACCCATTATGGTCCAACTCGTACTGATGATACTTTATGGGCCATTGCCAAAGAGACCAATACCTATAGTGATATCTCCATAGAGCAGATGTTGATGGCTATCTATGAAGCAAACCCCCGCGCATTTTATAAAGATAATGTTAATGCTTTGATGGCGGGTGAAACCTTAGATATTCCAGAAAAACAAGTTATTTTAAGATTGTCTTTAAAAGAAGCTTTAACTGCATTTAAGCAGCAGGTAAACATTTGGAAAGGAACAGTTGCTATGGTAACTCAAAATAAACCGTTTACACCGACAAAAAGTAAAATGATTACCCAATTGGAGTTAGAAGCTCCAGCGGAGGAAGAAGTTGCCGAAGAAGTCGTGATCATGGGGTCTGAGCTGTTAAGTGAAAGCGTGGATAAGTTGCCAGTAGAAAAACCTGAGCCATTAACGCCAGTTGGGTTGAGTAATGAAAGTCTCGCTTTATTAGTGAGACTGGAAAAACTGGAAAAAGACTTGTTAATGATGCAAAAAATGTTGGCCGTGAAGGATGAGAAAATTGCGGCTTTGCAAAGTCAGCAGTATATTACAAGGCCTACCAAAATCACAGGTGATGAAGAAAAAGTAAAAAAACCAATGCTAGAAGCAGGGTTTTTATCAGGCTTATTCATGCCTGTTTTGTCCGGCATAACTTTTATTGTTCTCGGTGCCTTAGCTTGGTTGTGGTCGCGTAACAAGCAAGCAAAATCAGATGTAGAGAGTATGTTTGCAACGGCAAGCGAAATTAGTTTGCCTGATTCAATAGACGACTCATCTATTTCAATAATGGAAGCTAATACCTCATATGATGTTGCTACTGTCGGTGAAAGCTCTTTTTTAAGTGAATTTACGCCAAGTAATTTTGATGCTGATCAGCAGGAAGTTGATCCGGTGTCAGAAGCCGATGTGTATTTAGCATATGGTCGATATCAACAAGCCGAAGATTTAGTGCGTCAAGCAATCATTGATCAGCCAGATAGCGATGAATGTAAATTGAAACTATTGGAAATCTTTCATGCCAATGAGAATAAGGCGGCTTTTGAGGAGTTTGCCACTGAATTAGTTAATGCAGGAAGGCATAACGATCTTGAGTTCTGGAGTAAAGTGGTAGTGATGGGGGGGGAGATTGCGCCGGATTCTTCTTTATTTACAGATCAGGGCGATATTAAAACTGACTTGAATGCTGAAGAACTTAGGGAAGACAAAGGGGTTGTGAGTGATTTTGTTTTCGACTTGTCTGTTTTTGATACAGAAAATTCTGTTGAAGCAGAAATAGCTGAAGGATTAGAATCAGAGCTTGATATCTCCAGTAACAGTGCCGAAACATTTTCTCATGCTGATGCAGCAGAGGCTTTTGATATGGGCGTTTCGGATCTGACGGATATGGATGAGTTGGAAACAAAAATAGATTTAGCCAAAGCGTATGTAGAGATGGGTGATGAGAAAGCTGCCAGAGAAATAGCAGATGAAGTCATAGCTAAAGGGACTGAAAGGCAAAAAACAACAGCGCAAGCTATCATTGATCAGTTAAAGTAAAAAAATAAGCGGGCTAGTCTAGTTTGTCTTTTTGCTCCCGACTCCTTAACTTCAAGGGCCAGGGAGCAAAACTACAACCCTCTTGAAAGGCGGGTGGCCGGAAACAAAAGGATAACTCAATTCTGCTAACCTGGGCCCAGGCAAGTGACCTGAGGAGTCCTTGACTGAGGGTTGTCCAGAACATTAAGATCAGGAATACGCTCTTCATACAGCAGGGGAGTCACGGTCTTATCTTCAACCGCTTGCTGCATGATGGTATAAGAATGAATAATCGAACCAAATTTATTCTGAGTTTTATCCTCTTTTAATAAAGGTGTACCGGTAAAGGCAATAAACGCCGCTTTAGGTAACATTTGTTGCATCCTGATATTATTTTCACCATTCTGGCTGCGGTGACCTTCATCCACCAACACCAAAATATTAGGACTATCGTTAAAACAGTGTTTATCTTTAAGCGCAGAGCCAAATTTATTAATAATAGAGAAAATAACCCGTTCACACCCTTTACCAATCTGCTCAGCTAAACGTTTACCAGAGGTTGCTATCGCCTCTTTTTTATCACGTACTGTTAATACCCCACCAGAAGCAAAAGTACGACTGAGCTGATCTTCTAAATCAACACGGTCAGTCACAATGATCACCCGGCATTGTTTCAGTGCCTCCAGCCAAATAAGTGCCTTAGATAAAAACACCATGGTAAAAGATTTGCCACTGCCTGTGGTATGCCAAATAACACCCCCTTCACGCGCACCTTGGTCATCAAAATTAGAAACACGTTCTATTAATGCTTTAATACCAAAAAATTGCTGATACCTAGCGACAATTTTTCCAGCCTTGTTATCAAAAATGGTAAATAGGCGAGCCATGTCTAATAAGCGGTCAGGGCGCAATAAACTGATTAACAAACGATCCTGATCAGTAACCGTTAAATCACCTTCAGCAAGCATCGTTAAATAGTCGGTTTTGGTATTTGCAGGACGGTGATTAAAAATAGCATCAAGTTGATTACTCGTTAAAGGCTGGTTTTTTAAGCGAATACACTCGACATCAGCAATAATCTCCTCTTTCCAACTAGCCCAAAACTTTTCAGCTGTGCCACAAGTCGCATACAAACCATCATGGCCATTAATTGAAAGTAGTAACTGGCTATAAGCAAATAAATGAGGAATTTCAGTTTGCCCTTGATTACGAATCTGTTGAGAAACTCCCGCCTGTATGGTGGATTTACCTTCTTTATCAGAATCGGGACGCTTAGCCTCAATCACCACCCAAGGCAAACCATTCACAAAACAAACAATATCAGGAATACGATGACCGGTTGCCTGACTGTTTTCAATTACCATTTCTTCAGTAAAGTGAAACTGGTTTAGCGCCTGCTGTTGCCAATCAATTAACTGAATAGTCGGACTGGCTTTTTTACCTTCAATAAACTCAGTGACACTAACACCATATATCATGGCGTTATAAAGTTTTTCATTCGCCCCTTGTAAACCTTCATTCATGGCAGGGTTGAGTTCATGAATAATCTTATCAATGCCCGTTACTGATAAAGTGTATTGCTTACCCTCAAAAGGAAAAAGTTGCTGACTAAGGAAATCCCGGAGTATAGAAACCAGCATGACTTGGCCAGGGTTTCCTCGCATAGCCATACATTGTTCAGGCGGGATAAACTGATAACCTAAATTTGTTAATAAGGTTAAAGCAGGAATTTTGGCGCTGAATTCTTCTTTGAAATTAGGTAATGCTTGTGTCATGATTATCGTTTCCCTTTAAGCCTAATTAAATCTTATTGCAATTATCTAAACTGAGATTGTACAAAATAAACCTTGATATTTAGTCGTAAGTTAACTATTCTAATCAAGGATTCACTGCCTATCGGCAGCTGAACTTACCGAGGCTTCTGCCTGCTGAGCCAGCGTAGCAAATCAGCGGCAAAACTTTATTTTTCCAGTTTCTTCAAACACTTATCTTTATCCCATCGCGGTGATGTTTTAATTTTATCTATGCTTGTATCGGCTAGATAACAAGTTATAAAATTAGCTTTTAAGATGTCTTTGTTATTGATACTTATCTCAATCACTACTACAAAATTATCGAAAACCACGCTGACTCTTCGTGTATTCGTGTGACATTTTTTATTTTTATTCCAGCCTATATAAAGCTCTGCATCAGGATGCTCAAGAGTTAACTTAATCCAATCCATTCTTTGTGCTCGACTAGGAGAAAATTCATCTTTTGCTCCACTTCTACCTTGAGAGTTTTGATAAAAAGCATGCCCAAACTTTTGAGGCTTAAAGTACACGCGAATACCATCTGATGTTACTATGTTGCCACGGCAATAACAGCGTTCATAATATACCCTATATTCTCGTGGTGAGTCATATTGCAGCAATGCTGGAGACTGCATCTACCAGCCCCCTTTTAAGTTTATCCGAAAGATATTAAATTTATGTTCTGCTCGATAAGTCGGGCCAATTGTGCGGTTTAGTTTTTGCTCTAAATATTGAACCAGTTCGAATTTAGGAATTACAAAGTAATGATCGTACCCATATATCAGAGTTTTGCGATAATACCCTCTTAAAAAATAAGTAAATAAGAGAAAGATAAAAAGTCATGGATATTGAAAAAAAGGAATTAATCCAAGAAGCTGTAAAAAGATTAAAAGGCTATCAGAGGCGAGAATACATAGCCCAAATATCATTAGACTATTTTCATGGGAATAGCCGCAAGACGGAAAGAGAAATGGGATGGGGAAGAGCATGCATCCAAAAAGGATTAAGAGAAAAAGCAACAGGAATCAGATGCATAGATAATTATCGGGCTAGCGGGCGAAAAAGAACCGAAGATAAATTGCCCACTTTAAGTGAAGATATAAGATTATTAGCCGACCGCCAAACTCAAGCCGATCCATCTATGAAAAGTGGGTCATTGACCTATACCCGGATAACAGCAAAAGCCATGCGAGAAGCACTGATCAAAGAGAAAGGCTATAGTGAAGAAGTGCTACCCTGCGAAGTAACGCTAGGTAATATACTGAATCGACTGGGCTATAATTTGAAGCGAGTTTTAAAAGCAAAACCGACAAAGAAAACCAAAGAAGTTGATGAGATATTTGAGAATGTATGGAAAGAAAATGAAGCCTCTGACGAGAGTCCTAAATCATTAAGAATTTCCATTGATGCTAAAGCAAAGCTGAACATAGGTGATTTTTCGAGGGGTGGAAAATCAAGAGATAAAGAAGCCAAGAAAGCAGAAGATCATGACATGAACCCAGATGCCAAGCTGGTTCCTTATGGTATTTTGAATATTTTGACGGGGTTGCTGACTTTTTTTTGGGAGTTCACTTGAAACCAGCGATTTCATTGCTGACTGTATAGAAAACTGGTGGAAAGAAAATCGACAGGACAACCTGGGTGTTGAGGAATTGGTTATTAATTTAGATAATGGCCCGAACAGTTCAGGAAGAAGGACTCAATTCATAAAAAGAATGACGGAGTTTTCAGACCGATACAAATTGAAGGTTCGTCTGGTTTACTACCCACCTTATCATAGCAAATACAACGCGATCGAGCGATGTTGGGGAAGACTAGAAGAGCATTGGAATGGAGAGATTTTAAATACGATTGACAAAGCAATTGAATGGGCAAAGACGATGACTTGGAAAGGAATAAAACCAGTTGTTCACTATTGTAAAAAGGTTTATAAAAGTGGAGTAAAGTTGACTAAAAAGGAGATGAAACCTTATGAGGATAGAATTATTCAGTCAAGCGCATTACCAAAATGGGATATAACCATTGTTCCTCTTAGTGGGTAAGTTTATTTCTTTGAAGTTCCTAAGTTTAAGAGCATTAGCTCAGACTACAAATAGATGACAACAGTTTTGCGGTAAGATTATTCAATTTGATATTGAACACCAAATTTCTTAAGACATATATTAAAGTCGCACTGCTTTCAGAGTAACATCCGTTCGCCCTATATCAAGCCTGAGCTACGACTTCTTAAGAGACCTAACGTCATGAGATTCCTTTCCTTCACAGCCATCGCTTCCACACCAAACTTGGTCACCACAACCAGCCATTAACACTACAATTGCAATAATTAAATGGATTCTCATAATTTTTGTCCCCTCGGTATCAAATCGTTGAGGATAGGAATTTTAAACCACAAAGTCAAGGCATTTTAACCATCCCCCTAACAGACTGCTTTTATTAGGCACTTCATTGGCGCAAAATCAAGCAACTTTAGACACACTCACACTCATTCGAATGGATTAAGTAAATTCACACCGCAATCCATAAAATCATTCACATTTCTAGTAACAACCGTTAAGCCATAAGTCAATGCAGTTGCTGCAATTTGTTTATCTAACGCATTTTCATGATTTGGAACCCTTAACTGCCCCCATACCTGAGCCTCTGCCGCAGTAAAATCAAGAATACTCTCAGCATATTCATCAAGCACCAAGTTTAACCACCGCTCCAAACTATCGGCCTGTCTCTTATCCCCACGGTGGCGAATAATATTTACACTGCGCCTCAACTCACCCACCGTAATCACGCTAATAAACAAACGGGTATCCTGTTCAAATGCTGTCTCAAAAAAATCAGTAACCCCACGGTTAGCCCCACTTTGCTTTCTGATTTCGCTGATTACATTAGTATCAACTAAATACATTATCTATTCGCTCATTTTGTTCGCGAGCAAAATCTTGATCCTCACCTACATTAGGCATAGCATGCAAAACTTCTGCAAAACTTTTTTTTCTTGGTTTCATTAACACCGATTCAAGTATTTTACGGTGCTCAGCTTCAGCACTCACACCATGCATACCCGCTTGTGCTTTAAGTGCCTTGACAATATCTTCATTAATATTACGCACCACTAGATTAGCCATATATCACCCCAAAAAAGACTGAAAACATAGGCAATGCTATCATTGATAGCATGCTGTCGTAAATAGCTAATTTATGGCTTATTTTGCGGTAGTATCAGCGAAATAGAGTTGAAATCATGGACTTCACGAAGGCTAGATTTTTGTTGATTGCCATTATTAATTTTTCACTATCTCAGCTCAATCGAGTCCAACTCTAATGCCTTATTTCCAAGCCATCTCGTTGCTTTTTGAATGCAACAATCGATAAAGTGCGGGTAGCACAACTAATGTCAATAGAGTGGCAGAGATAACCCCTCCAATAACCACGGTAGCTAAAGGCCGCTGAACTTCAGATCCTATACCCGTATTAAGCGCCATCGGTATAAACCCCAATGAAGCCACTAATGTAGTAGTGAGTACAGGTCGCAGTCGTGTCAATGCTCCTTTTATAATTGCATCATCCAAGCCTAAGCCATCTTTACGCAAATCGCGTATAAATGAGAGCATCACTAAACCATCTAAGATAGCGATCCCTGATAACGCAATAAAACCAATGGCCGCTGAGATTGAAAAGGGAATTTCACGGATAAACAGAAACAAGATACCCCCTGTTAATGCCAACGGCACACCTGAAAATATGATAATCGTATCTCTGATAGATCCTAACGCAAAAAATAAGATACCTACAATCAGTAATAAAGTGAACGGCACAATTAGCGTTAAGCGTTCGGAGGCTGATTCTAGTTTTTGATAGGTTCCTCCGTATTCGACCCAATAACCTGCGGGGATATCTACCGATAGCTTCACGGCTTCTTTTACATCATTAACAAAGCTGCCTAAATCACGTCCTCTGACATTCGCGGTCACAAAGACGCGCCGTTTACCATTTTCACGATAAATCTGGTTATAGCCTACTACCAACCCCAAGTCTGCCAATTCTTCTAAAGGCACATAATCCCCTTGCCTTCGTTGAATCGGTAATTTTGCTAAACCATCAATATCAGTACGCAAAAATTCAGGTAAGCGCACCACAATATCGGTTCGTCTATCACCTTCATATAACTGTCCAGCGACTTGCCCACCTAGTGCGATACTCAATTGATCTTGTATTTCTTTGATATTAATGCCATATTGCAATAAGACTTCTCTTTTCGGTTTAATCGTCATAATAGGCAAACCAGTGGTTTGTTCTACCGCAATATCAGCAATACCTTCCACATTAGCAATGGCTTTTTCTATTTGATTACCTAAAACAATTAACTGCTCAAAATCATCACCAAAAATTTTAACGGCTAGTTCTGCACGTACTCCTGCCATCAATTCATTAAAACGCATTTGAATAGGTTGTAAAAACTCATAGCGGCTCGCGGGTATGGGTTCAACTAATGCCGCCAATTCATTGACAAATTGTTCTTTGGGTTTATCGGGATCTGGCCATTGCTCCCTGGGCTTTAAGATAATGAAATTATCTGCAACACTGGGTGGCATCGGATCGGTTGCAACTTCTGCTGTACCTATTTTGGCAAAGACTCGCTCCACTTCAGGTAATTGCTTGATTTTATCTTCTAATACCAGCTGTAATTGAATGGCCTGTTCTAAGGAAGTACCCGGAATACGCAGGGCATGCATGGCAATATCCCCTTCATCTAAGTTAGGCATGAACTCGCTACCTAGTTTAGTCGCCATATAAGCAGAAACCAGCACTAACACAACAGCAAAGCACACCACTAAGCAACGAAATTTAACCGCCATCACTAACACAGGCTGATAAAAACGACTCGCCACTCTCATGATCACGCTTTCTTTTTCTTCCACCGTCTCTTTAAAAAATAAAGCGATACACGCAGGAACAAAGGTGATGGATAGTATCATCGCACTGACTAAGGCAATAATGACTGTTATTGCCATCGGGTGAAACATTTTTCCTTCCACACCGGTTAGTGTAAAAATCGGCAGATAGACGATGGTTACAATAAACATCCCAAACATCGCGGGGCGAATCACTTCCCGAGTGGCTTCAAAAACGATATTAAAACGTTCTTTTAGGGCAATCTCACCTTGTCGTCTGGCACCACTTAATCGCCGCAAACAGTTTTCGACAATGATAATGGCACCATCAACAATCAAACCAAAATCCAAGGCTCCCAAACTCATCAAATTAGCACTAACTTGTGTATGTACCATGCCGGTAATAGTCATTAACATAGCAATAGGGATAACCGCAGCAGTTACTAAAGCCGCTTTAATATTGCCTAAAAAGAAGAATAAAATAACGATAACTAATAAAGCCCCTTCCAGTAAATTGGTTTGTACTGTTGTTAAGGTTTTATCCACTAAAATAGAACGATCATAAACGGCGGTTACGGTAATGCCATCGGGCAGGCTGGTTTTTATCTCTTCCAATTTGGCTGCAATCGCTTTGGCGACTGTGCGACTATTTTCGCCAATCAGCATAAACACAGTACTCATCACCACTTCTCTGCCATTTTGAGTAGCAGCCCCTGAGCGTAATTCCTTGCCTTCACTGATGGTTGCCACGTCTTTTAAACGCACAGGCTGACCATCGACTTCGGCGACTAAAATATCAGCTAATTGTTCCAGTTCATTAATTTGCCCCGTGACTCTCAATAACCATTGCGCACCATTATGTTCAATAAAACCCACACCTCGGTTTTCATTATTGGCTTCAATCGCGGCAATTAAATCCGCTTGGCTTATACCATAAGCGAGTAAATCACTGGGTTCAAAAGACACCAGTATTTGTCGTTTAAAACCACCGATAGGGTTGACTTCCACGACCCCCGACACACGTAATAATTGTGGGCGAATGATCCAGTCATGGACACTACGCAAGTCAGTCGGTGTTATAACAGAACCATCGGCATTCACAGCGTCTGGTTCCGCATCGACGGTAAACATAAATATTTCACCTAAGCCTGTAGCAATAGGCCCTAACAAAGGCTCAAGCCCAGAGGGGATATTGCTTTTAGCCGCACTTAATCGCTCATTAACCTGTTGTCGAGCAAAATAAATATCAGTGCCATCCTCAAAAACAACCGTCACTTGGGATAAACCATAACGTGATAGTGAGCGAGTATTCATTAAATTAGGTAAACCTGCCATTGCCGTTTCAATAGGGTAACTAACCCGTTGTTCAACTTCTAATGGTGTATATCCAGCGGCTTCAGTGTTGATAACCACCTGAACATTGGTAATATCAGGCACCGCATCAATGGCTAACTGGGTAAAATTCCACACACCAAGGCCACATATCGTCACAACAGCGACAAGTATCAAAGTCGCTCGCTGTATGGAGGTTCGTATAATCGTTTCAAGCATCTCTAATCCTTAGTGGTCATGAACTGCGCCAGATTTTTCAATATCGGCTTTGAGGATATAACTGTTTTTTGAGACGTATTCAGCACCGACTTTCAAACCGCCTAAGACTTCAACCCACTTACCTGCGACACGCCCTAATTCCAACATGCGTACTTCATATTCATTGCCAATTTTCACAAACACCACGGTAAAGTCTCTAAAGCCCTGTAATCCTGAGCGTTTAACCGCTAAGGGCACTTGGAATTCAGCGACTTCAATATCAGCACTAACAAAAGCACCTGTCACTAACTGTCCATTTTTATTACTCAGTTCAGCGCGTACAAGAACAGATTGATTCGCTTGCGTTACGGTATCAATTTGTTTGATAACAGCGGATACAGGTTTTTCTAGCCCTTTCATAGTCACTAAAACCGTCGCACCTAACGCGATCCGATGCCGATCATTGGGGAAAACGGCAAGCTCTGCCATTAATACTGAATGATCAACAATCGAAAATAAAATCCGATCTTGAGTTTGCTCGCCTGAATGCGCTTGTTGTTGACGAACCACGCCATTAATAGGTGAAAAAATAGTATAAGATTTAAGGCTTTCATTACTCTCAACGGTGGCGAGTGCTTGGCCTTTTTTTACGTTTTGTCCAAACGAAACATAGACACGTTTAATTGCTCCGTGGAAACGTGCGCTAACTTCTCGACTATTGTTAGGATGGGGGATTAACTTTCCATACACAGCAACGGTTTCTTTTAATAGCGCAGAGCCAGCAATAGACGTGTCAATCTCTAAAGCCTCGGCAACATTGTTTTCTATTAATGTGCGTCCCTCAAAATTATCATACTGCCATTGATGAGATTGTCCTTGGTATTGAGCATTCACCTTTACCACAAAGGAATGTGGCTCAACTATCTCCATATCACCCCGCAAGAAATCATTTTGTACGCGAAAGTTAATATTATCTTCAACCCCACCCAGTCGCGTTAATATAATATTTAGTGTCACTTCAGATGGATTAACAGGCTGGCCTTTATCGGTAATCCAAACTCTAAATTCAGGGGGTACACCGGTTTCAAAAATTGACAATTCAATAATAAAGCCATCATCCTTTAGTAGCCGCCCACGATGCGCGCCTTTTTCTGGCTCCTCTGTGGCTTGCTCACCCTCTGAACTTTCAGATGAAACAGCGAGATTGCTAACCATTAACAACAGGCAAACAAAAAAAGCCAAGCCAGTGTGATGATATGATTTTGTCATAAGGTTACTCATTTGAATGATGTGTTTAAATGTGCGCCTGTTAAGCGTTCAATTTCAATCTTGTTTTGATGGGCTGCCAGACTGGCATTTAATAAGGCTGATTGCGCATCAAGTAATTCATTCTGAACACTGAGCCATTCAAGGTAACTGTATCGCCCCACCTCATAAGCTTTATGCGTGGCTTTTAATGCCTTTTCAAGACGAGGAATCACCTCTTCTTTGAGCAGTTCACTAAGATGGATACCGTGTTTTAGTTGCTCATAAAAGACAAACAATGATGTCTCTATTCTGATGCGTAATGCCTCGGCTTCTGATTGATTCTTGGCAATATTAGCTTGAATCTCTGCAATACGTCCTTGATTACGATTGCTAATGCCTAATGGAATCGAAAATCCAGCAACAATGCCGACATCATTATCTTCTGCGTAATGCTTTATCCCTGAGGTAAAAGACCATTGGATATTACGTTGTTGTTTTGCAAGTTGTAATGACGCTTCGGTTACCCGTTGTTGGGACAGGTATTTGCTTAAATTGGGGTTATGTTTTATCTGCGCGTTTAAGCTTTGAAAATCAATCACAGAAGGTAACTGGGTCAATGAACCAGACACCGAACTAAAGCCAGGTTTGCTACTACCCCATTGTGCTGCAAGCTGGCGGTGTAATGATTTTATTTCATGTTTTAAATCTAACAGCACTAATCGACGTTTAGCTAATTCCGCCTCAGCCCGATATAACTCTGCTTGCAAGGTTTTACCTACCTTGACTCGTTTTTTTATTTCTTTGACCGTTGTCTCAGCTAATGTGATGGCTAGTTTTGCAATGACCACTCTTTCTTGATATGAAAGCACCTGAATAAAATAATGTGCCGTTTGGGTTGCGCTATCAAGCCGCTTTATCGCTTTTTCACTTTCAATAACACTGATCCCTTGAAAAGCCACAGCCGTACGTTTTTCTCTGATCGCTTTATCTAAAACCCAACTAATACTTAATGTCGTTTCTGCACTATCAAAAACCTGATACTCGCCTGTCCCCAACGCATCTTCAAGTTGTAACTTAAGTTTAGGCTTGGTCGCAAGATCAGCCTGAACTACTCTGCCTTGCTGTGCCTCAAGCGTATATTGAAAAGTTTGTAACTCAGGATTATTGTTAAAGGTGCGTTGTATGGCTTCAGACAATGACAAGACATTAGACGCGATTTCATCTGTGTCAGCGGCATAAACCTGAAGTGATTGCATCGCTAAAATAAGAATCATGCATAAGAGAGTGAAGTTGTTTAGAGGTAGCGCATAAAACCGATTACAGATCGGCATTTTAAGCAATGACTGTCTATCTAAAACCATAATATTCTCGGAAAGGTGTGGGTTTTTAAAGTAGGTGATGCAGCGGCATAGTTAGCATTAATGCACTACAGATAATTAGGCTTAAAAGTACTGCTGAAAAAAACAATACATAGGGCTTTACCGGCTTAGGTTGCTCTAACAATTGTTGAATGCGAATATCAATATGGCTGCCATCAAAAGAAGCTGCAGGTAGTTTAATCATGATGCATTTGTCGCGTTTTTCTGAAGAGTTGGTCTTATGGGCCAGCGCGCAATTTGATTTTATTGATATGCCTGATGCTTTTTGTACTGGCTCTTCAATAATGCCACAAAAGAAAAACCCAGATGTTCCTGAATTAGTTCGCGGAAAATGTGGTCGTGTCACCGGGCATTTAGTGTCTTTATTAATGTTAATGAAAGGCCAGCCATTGGCTTATAACAAAGATAACCAAGAAGATAAGGAACCACTGTTTGATACAGCGGATACATTAATAAATTCCTTACGTGCTTTTGCTGATATGGTGCCGCATTTAAGTTCTAAAAAAGACAATATGTACAATGCGGCTAAACAAGGCTTTGCAACAGCAACTGATTTAGCTGACTATTTAGTTCGCAAAGGCATGGCATTTCGTGATGCTCATGAAGTGGTTGGTCTAGCCGTTCGTTTAGGTGTTGACTCTCACAGAGATTTATCTGAGATTTCATTAGAGGAATTACAACAATTTTCGACACAAATTACCGCCGATGTATTTGACATATTAAAGTTGGAAGGTTCGGTTGCCTCAAGAAGCCATATTGGTGGTACTGCACCTGATACTGTCAGGAAAGCCATAAAAACGGCTAGAGAACAATTATTGTAACCGCAGCTTACTTTGATGTACTTCACTCTATTTTCTTTGTTTTTGTAGCGCCCCTACAAAATGAATACAACGATTGATTTTCTTCGTCATGGTGAAGTGGCTGGCGGCTCTTATTATAGAGGCAGTACCAACGACCCTTTAACACCAAAGGGCTGGCAGCAAATGAACCAGGCCATTGCTAACCGGCAGTGGGATCATATTATCAGCTCGCCTCTTAATCGTTGCCTTTATAGATTTTTTATTTGAGTTTGTTGTGTAATATCTTGTTAACTTCGTTAGGATTCGCTTTGCCTTGGCTGGCTTTCATGGTTTGGCCGACAAAAAAACCAAAGACTTTCTCTTTACCACTTAAATATTGCTCAACTTGATTCGGGTTGTCCGCGATTATTTTATCAATAATGGCTTCAATTGCATTACTGTCAGTGATTTGTTTCAAGCCTTGTTGTTCTATTATTTCATCGGCGGTCGCGTCACCTTTCCATAATTCTTCAAACACCTGTTTAGCTATTTTTCCAGAGATGGTCTGGTCTGCTATGCGTTTTAATAAGCCGGCTAAACGATCCTGGCAGATAGGTGTTTTGTTAATGTTGAGTCCCGCTTTATTAAGGGCTGCTAAGAAATTTCCGCAGACCCAGTTAGCACAGAGCTTAGCTTCACAGCCTGATATTTCGACGACAGCTTCATAAAAATCGGCTAATTGCCGGGAAGATGTCAAGGTTGTTGCTATTTCATCATCCTGGGCATATTGTTTTTTAAAACGCAGTTTTTTTGCGTCAGGTAATTCCGGCAAGTCAGCTTTAACTTGCTCACGTAATTCATCGCTAATTTCTACCGGGAGTAGGTCGGGATCAGGGAAATAACGGTAGTCATTGGCTTCTTCTTTACTGCGCATGGAGCGTGTTTCATTGTTATCGGCATCATATAGGCGGGTTTCTTGTACTACAGTGCCTCCACCCTCTATGAGGTCAATCTGTCTTTCTATTTCAATGTTGATGGCTTTTTCAACAAATTTAAATGAATTGATGTTCTTCAGTTCAGCACGAGTCCCCAATGACTCTTGACCTTTAGGGCGGACTGATACGTTGGCATCACAGCGAAAAGAGCCTTCCTGCATATTACCGTCACATATTTCCAGGTAACGCACCAGATCATGTATTTTACGCATGTAGGCAACAGCTTCTTGTGCTGAGCGCATGTCGGGTTCGGAGACAATTTCTAATAAGGGTGTGCCGGCACGATTGAGGTCAATGCCTGTTGATCCATGAAAGTTTTCATGTAATGATTTTCCTGCATCCTCTTCCAGATGGGCGCGGGTCACGCCAATTCGTTTTTTTGTCCCATTGACGTCTATATCAATATGGCCAAAACCTACAATTGGATGGTCCATTTGACTGATTTGATAGCCTTTAGGTAAGTCCGGATAAAAATAGTTTTTTCTGGCAAATACTGAATAAGGTGGAATCTCAGCATCAATAGCCATGCCAAACTTGACAGCCATGCGTACAACTTGTTGATTTAACACGGGTAAAACGCCCGGTAACCCCAAGTCGACGGCACAGGCCTGAGTATTTGGCTCTGCACCATAGGCGGTGGGTGCGGATGAAAATATTTTAGATTTTGTTGCCAGTTGGGCATGGATCTCTAGGCCGATGACTGTTTCCCATTCCATTGTTTTCTCCTTATTCAAAACCTTTGGGTGTTTGCTGGTGCCAGTTAGTCGTTTGTTGATACTTGTGGGCAACATTCAATAAATGCGGTTCAGTAAAATAATTGCTGATAATTTGTAAGCCAACGGGTTTCTCATTGACAAAGCCTGCTGGGATTGAAATAGCCGGCAACCCTGCCAGATTAACAGCAATAGTGTAAATGTCAGCAAGATACATTTCGATAGGGTCTCCGGTTTTTTCACCAAGACCAAAGGCTGTTGAAGGTGATACCGGCCCCATGAGCACATCGACTTCAGAAAAAGCCTGTTTGAAGTCTTCACTGATTAATCTGCGAACTTTCTGTGCTTTTATGTAATAAGCATCATAGTAGCCTGCAGATAAGGCATAAGTGCCCATTAAGATCCGGCGTTTGACTTCATCTCCGAATGCTTCACCACGGGAACGGATGTATAAATCGTTAAGGTCTTTGGGCTCGTCACAACGATAGCCAAAACGGACACCATCAAAGCGAGATAAGTTTGCCGAACATTCTGCAGGAGCAATGACGTAATAAACAGGGATGGAAAGTTTCATATGAGGTAATGAAACTTCTTTTATTTCAGCCCCCATTTTACGATATTCATCAACAGCAGTTTCAATCACCCGGGCGACACTGTCATTTAAACCTTCACTGAAAAATTCTTTAGGTAAGCCTATTTTTAATCCTTCAAGACTATTATTTAAACCCATTGAATAATCAGGGACGGGTTTATTCATGCTGGTAGAATCTTTAGGGTCAAAGCCTGACATGGTCTGCAATAATGTAGCTGCATCTTCTGCCGAGCGAGTCATGGGGCCCGCTTGATCTAAACTGGAGGCAAAAGCAATCATGCCATAACGTGAAACTCTGCCATATGAGGGCTTTAATCCGGTGATGCCGCAAAATGCTGCAGGCTGGCGAATTGAGCCGCCGGTATCAGTACCCGTTGCCGCAGCAGTTAAGTGTGCAGCAACAGCCGATGCAGAACCGCCTGATGAGCCACCAGGTACGGTACTGGTATCCCACGGATTTTGTACGGCACCATAAAAACTGGTTTCATTGGATGAACCCATGGCAAACTCATCCATATTCAGTTTGCCGAGCATGACCGCGCCTGAATGGTTGAACTTTTCAACGACAGTCGCGTTATAGGGCGAGATAAAATTATCAAGCATCTTTGATCCACAGGAGGTTTTAGTACCCTGGGTGCAGAAAATATCTTTTTGGGCGATCGGGATGCCGGTTAAAGGGCTGGCGTCGCCATTGGCTAATTTAATGTCTGCCATTTTTGCACTTTCAATTGCAAAGTCTTCAGCTACGGTGATGAAGCAGTTCAGTTCGCTATGTTTTTTGATACGATCCAGATAGCTTTGCGTTAGTTCCACGCTGGAGAATTTACCTTCGCGTAAATCTTTAGCCAGTTCGGTGATTGTTTTATTGTGCATAGTGATTAGTCTAAAACTTTAGGTACGAGGTAGAATCCAGAATCAATTTGAGGAGCAATAGACTGAAAGTGTTCGCGTTGGTCAGACTCAAGTACAGTATCAGAACGCAGTCGCTGTATTTGATCCATAGGATGTGCCATGGGCAGTATATCGTCAGTGCAGGTTTCGCTCATTTGAGTCATTAAATCCAGAATGCTGGATAAATCGTTAGCGTATGTTTCGACATCTTTTTCATCAATACCTAGCCTTGCAAGATAGGCAATTTTTTTTACTTCTTCAGCAGTTAACATCATTGTTGATTCCCGATAATACTATTTTATAAATATGATACTTTATATCTTGCTCAAATACCTGCTAGATTGTTAAAGTAGTAGGAATTTATATCGTTAAGGATACTGTTAAAGATGTTCAAAAGAATTCGCGGGCTTTTTTCAAATGATTTGTCAATTGACTTAGGTACAGCTAATACCTTGATTTATATTCCGGGGCAGGGAATTGTTCTTAACGAGCCATCCGTCGTCGCGATTAAGGAAGATAGGCTTCGCGGAGGAAAAACAATTGCTGCGGTCGGCACGGATGCCAAAATGATGCTGGGGCGTACTCCAGGTAATATTACCGCGATTCGTCCACTAAAGGACGGTGTGATTGCTGATTTTGCAGTCACGGAGCGGATGTTACGTTTCTTTATTGAAAAAGTACATGAAAGTAAGTTATTTCGCCCGAGTCCTCGTATTTTAATTTGTGTGCCTTGTGGCTCAACCCAGGTTGAACGACGGGCAATACGCGAGTCTGCAGCAATGGCCGGTGCTAGAGAGGTGTATTTGATTGAAGAGCCTATGTCAGCAGCAGTAGGTGCGGGTCTGCCTGTAGACGAGGCGCACGGCTCTATGGTGCTTGATATTGGGGGGGGGACTTCGGAAGTTGCTGTTATTTCATTAAATGGTATTGTTTATTCTGCTTCAGTAAGAATTGGTGGTGATCGCTTTGATGAGGCTATTATCAACTATGTTCGCAGGAATTATGGCACTTTAATTGGTGAAGCAACTGCAGAAAGAATCAAAAAAGAAATTGGCACGGCTTATCCTGGCAGTGATGTCAGAGAAATTCAAATAACAGGCCGTAATCTGGCTGAGGGTGTGCCACGCAGTTTTACTTTAAATAGTAATGAAGTTTTAGAAGCATTACAGGAGCCTTTATCTGGCATTGTAGGATCTGTAAAAGTTGCTTTAGAGCAAACGCCGCCTGAATTAGGTGCGGATGTTGCTGATAGAGGTATTGTTTTAACTGGCGGCGGAGCCTTGTTAAAGGATATCGATCGTTTGATTTCAGAAGAAACGGGTTTACCTGTTTATATTGCTGACGATCCATTGACCTGTGTAGCCAGAGGTGGGGGTATGGTTCTGGAAATGCTGGATGAAAAAGGACTTTCTGCGTATTCTCTGGAGTAAAATAGAACATGAGCTTTAGGCGTTATCTGGCTGTGCAGGTTCCGTGCACTTTTTCTTTTCTATTTTAGCCGCTTATTTCAGAAACCTGCTCAGTGAGCAAGTTTCAGCGCTGGTAATTCACAGAGAATAGATACTTAATCTATTCGTAAGTATTACACCTTTGTTAACTGAGGTTTTGTTATTAAACTGTTATTTGCCACCGGACCTTCTTTAAATACGCGGTTACTCATTGTTGTTTTAGTCTCGGTTATTTTATTGGCTATGGAGCATCGTAGCTCACGCTTAGATAATGTGCGTTCGCTATTGTCAGTGTTTGTTTACCCGGTACAATTATTGGTCAGTTTACCGATAGAATTGACGGAGAAGGCATTTAATACCGTCCTTTCATACAGTGACTTAAAGGATGAAAATACCAGCTTAAGACGTAAACAATTAGTTGATAGCATTAAGTTACTCAAATATGAGGCATTAGAAAATGAAAATATTCGATTGCGGGCATTATTAGAAAATTCATTCAAATTGGGTGAGCAGGTTTTGGTTGCGGAATTACTGTCCGTTAATCTGGTGCCGTATGAGCATGTGGTGGTAGTTAATAAAGGTTCTCGTTTTGGTGTGAGTATTCATCAGCCAGTAATGGATGCGAATGGTATTGTGGGGCAAGTCATCCGGTCTTTGCCGCTGAGTTCGGAGGTAATGTTAATAACTGACCCTAATCACGCGATTCCCGTTCAGGTTAATCGTAATGGCTTAAGAACTATTGCTATTGGCAGCGGAAAACTAGATCGACTAAATTTGCCTTTTTTACCTAATAATGCAGATATATTGCCCGGTGATTTATTAGTGACTTCAGGTTTGGGTGGAACTTTCCCTCAGGGCTATCCTGTTGCTATTGTAAAAGAATTTTCTGTGCGGCCGAATAAACCCTTTGCCGATATTTATGCCATACCCAAAGCGCAGTTAGATAAAAGTCGCGAATTATTGATTGTCTGGAGCGATCCAACGCCGGTGCCGCTGATGTTGCCCGAAGAAAGTTTGAAAGATGTAGATGCTAACGAATAAGAAACAGAATATTCATGGGTATTTTCTCACGCTGTTGCTCGCCATGTGCCTCAAAGTGCTGCCATTGCCTGATTATTTAAGCCGTTTGAACCCTGATTGGGTATTATTGATTCTCATCTACTGGACCTTGGCCGTACCTGAAAGAATGGGAGTATTCAATGCCTGGTGTGTCGGGATAATCGTTGATGTATTAACCGGGCGTTTGTTAGGACAACAGGCTTTAGTTTATGCTCTAGTCAGTTATACCTGTTTAAAGTTTCATAAGCGCTTGCGTCAGTACCCCTTACTACAACAGTCTTTGTTTGTTTTTTTTAGCCTGTTATTCGCACAGGTATTGATTTTCTGGATTGAACGCATAGAAAGTACGACTGAATTTACTCTAATCTTCTGGCTGCCTGTGTTGGTAGGCACCGTATTGTGGCCCATGATTTATGTAGTATTACGTTTTATACGGATTCTGGGGCAAACGCGATAATGGTTCGGATATATGCCTTTAAAGACCCATTGGCAGAGAACCGAATGTTTTTAAGCCGGGTTGTTGTGGCTTTTATTTTTATTATATTGTTAATGTTTGGCCTGGTTGCACGATTGATTTATTTGCAAATCACCGGGCATGAGCATTATTCAACGATGGCCAAATCAAACAGGATTAAGAGTGTACCGTTGCCTCCAACACGCGGTATTATCTACGATAGAGAGGGGCGGGTTTTAGCTGAGAACAGACCTTCTTATAGTTTGGAACTGGTTCCCGAACAAATCAAAGACCTGAATAGTACCTTGCTTAGACTGCAAAGCTTATTGAATATTTCTGATGAAAAAATTGCACAATTTTTAAAACAGAAAAAAAGAGCAAAGCATTTTTCCAGTATTCCTTTGTTATTACGGTTAACGGATGAAGAAGTAGCGAAGTTTTCAGTGGTGAGACCTCATTTCCCGGGAGTGGATGTATATGCGCGACTGGTTAGGTATTATCCTTATGGTTTTTTAACCGCTCATGTAGTGGGGTATGTGGGGCGAATTAATGAAAAGGAGTTGAAAAACCTGCCTGTCTCAGAATATCGTGGTACACATTATGTAGGGAAAGTTGGGATTGAAAAGATCTATGAGCGGCAATTACATGGACAAACAGGGTACTCAGAAATAGAAACGAATGCACAAGGACGAGCCATTAAAACGATTTCGTCTAGCGATCCTGAGCCAGGAGCTAATATTTATTTAACGCTGGATATTGATTTGCAGAAGACAGCTTATGACGCATTACAAGGACACAAGGGTGCTGTGGTTGCCATAGAAATTAAAACAGGTGATGTTTTGGTTTTTATTAGTCGACCAGGGTTTGACCCCAACCCTTTTGTGTATGGCATTAGTCAAAAAGCATACAATGCATTGCAGCTATCTGAGGATCGACCCTTATTTAATCGGGCATTAAGAGGTCAATACCCACCAGGCTCAACCATTAAACCTTTTATCGGTTTAGCAGGGCTAGAGTATAATATCACTGAATTTCAGCATAAGCTTTATTGCCCGGGGTTTTATCAATTACCCAAATTTAAGCATAAATATAGAGACTGGAAAAAATGGGGGCATGGTCTGGTGGACTTAAATGATGCGATAACGCAATCCTGTGATGTGTATTTTTATGATTTAGCCAGAACTTTAGGTATCGACAGGATTCATACCTTCTTGCAAAAATTTGGCTTTGGGGAAAAAACAGGGATAGACCTGGAAGGTGAAAAGTCCGGATTATTGCCATCCCGGGCATGGAAAAGAAAAGCGAAAAATCTACCCTGGTATCCTGGGGAAACCTTGATAACCGGCATTGGCCAGGGTTTTACTCAAGTCACACCGCTACAATTAGCTAGAGCAACAGCTACTTTGGCTAATCAGGGGAAAGTGGTCATGCCACACTTGGCTGCCAGCATAATAAATGCTAATTATGCGACAGCCCCCCAGTCTGAACCGGAAAAACACATCACACTACAGGAAAAAAATGTGCAAGATATTGTTTCGGCAATGATTAATGTAGTGCATGGCGAACGAGGGACAGCAAGAACATTACGTACAGGCATTAATTACCTCATAGCGGGTAAAACAGGAACCGCGCAGGTTTTTACCGTGAAACAGGAAGAAAAATATAAAGAAGAAGAGCTGGATATTAAACTCAGGGATCATGCCTTGTTTATGAGCTTTGCTCCTGTTAATGACCCACAGATTGCGGTAGCCGTTATTGTTGAAAACGGAGGGCATGGAGGGTCCGTTGCGGCACCGATAGCCGGTAAAATAATGAAACAGTTTTTAATGCCACATGCAGGCTCTGAAGGAGAGGTGGCCATTGCAAACTGAGACTAAAGGTGAACATTTTCATCCGCCATCCATTATTGGAACAATTTTAAGAAAATTGCATATAGATATTCCTCTTTTTATTGGATTATTTTTAACGTGTGCATTAAGTTTTTTAATTCTATACAGTGCCAGTGGACAGAATGTCGCCCTATTAATACGACAAGCGGCGCGTATTGGCATTGCTTTTGTGGTGATGATTGTTCTTGCTCATATTAATCCCCGGCAATTTTATAGGCACTCGGCCATGCTGTATGTTGTGGGAGTGATGTTACTCATTGCTGTTTTAGTCGTAGGCCTGGTGGGAAAGGGCGCGCAACGCTGGCTGGATTTAGGGTTTTTTCGTTTTCAACCTTCAGAAATGATCAAAATCACCACCCCGATGATGATAGCCTGGTTTTTGTCCGGGATTGCTTTGCCTCCCAAGCCTAAGCAACTGCTAATGGCCGGGATTATGATCATTATTCCCACAGTATTGATTGCCAAGCAACCTGATTTGGGGACTTCATTACTGGTGGCCAGTTCAGGTGCGGCGGTGTTGTTTTTTGCGGGCTTATCTTGGCGATTTATGTTGGCTACAGGACTTGTGCTTACTTCTTTGGCACCTGTATTATGGCATTTTATGCGTGACTATCAGAGGGGCAGGGTCTTGACATTTTTAAACCCTGAAGCTGATCCTATGGGAAAGGGCTATCATATTATTCAATCTAAAATAGCGATAGGCTCAGGGGGCATTCACGGCAAAGGCTGGTTGGGCAGTACGCAGTCAAATCTGGATTTTTTACCAGAAAGTTCCACAGACTTTATTTTTGCGGTGTTTGCCGAAGAGTTTGGTTTGTCGGGGTGTCTGGGCTTGTTAATACTTTATTTATTAATTATCAGCCGGTGTTTTTACATAGCTGTGCAAGCGCAAGATACTTATAACCGGTTATTAGCAGGGAGTTTGACACTTACCTTTTTTGTCTATGTGTTTGTTAATATTGGCATGGTGATTGGTGTATTACCTGTCGTGGGGGTGCCACTTCCTTTAATCAGTTATGGTGGAACCTCAATGGTGACTTTATTAGCAGGATTCGGTATTTTAATGTCAATCCATACCCATAGAAAACTTTTACCTACTTAAAAACTTATGAAAATAATACTAAGCCGTTTTTTGTTTTGCTGTGTTCTGATAATGAGTATCAATGCACGGGCCGCGGTAGAGGACACCGAATTATTTAATCGTTTTGTTAATACCATGACGAGTAAATATCAGTTTGATGCGACGGAGATTAAACAGTTATTTAAATCGGTGGATATTAAACAGAATATTATTAAGGCGATGAATAGGCCAGCAGAAGGTATGCCATGGTATAAATACAGAAAAATATTTATGACCGATTCGCGTATCAATGGCGGAGTAAAGTTTTGGCAAGAAAATGAAACCGCATTGACAAAAGTTGCAGCGGAATATGGCGTGTCTGCAGAAATTATCGTCGCTGTTATTGGTGTTGAAACCCGATATGGTGAAAATACAGGAAGTTATCGTGTAATCGATGCTTTATCTACCCTGGCCTTTGCCTATCCCAAGCGCAGTGATTTTTTTCTGAGTGAACTGGAAAATTTCTTGATACTTTGTCGCGATGAAAAAATGAATCCATTGCAGCCGGTGGGGTCTTATGCCGGAGCGATGGGGGTTCCTCAATTTATGCCCAGTAGTTATAGAGCCTATGCCGCTGATTATGAGAAGGATGGCAAAAGTGATATCTGGAATAACGCTGCTGATGCCATTGCCAGCGTTGCCAATTATTTTGCGAGGCATCATTGGCGTAGAGGCCATGCGATTACTTTTCCTGTGCTTGCTGAGGGAGATGCTTTTCAGCGTGCCTTGGTCAAGGGGCTGAAGCCGGATAGAAAGTGGCTGGATCTACAAGCATTGTCTGTATCAGCTACGGCTAAGATTGAAGCCACTGAGGCGGTTAAGCTATTAAGCTATGAACAAGAAAAAGGCCATGATTTGTGGGTAGGGATGCATAATTTTTATGTCATTACCCGGTATAACCATAGTCCTCTGTATGCCATGGCTGTTTATCAACTGAGTGAGGCTGTTTACCACAAAAAGCAGGGGCTGATGATAAACAACACTGCGGGTGCAGAATGATGAAATGGCAAATAGTGCTGAATGCCTAGCCGATTTATACATGTGCTGAAAACAACTCCTGCGTTTCCAGCACTTCCACCTTCCCTTGGCCAATGCCAGACAAGTACAGGACCGACTCGTTTCTCTCCAAATCAACGGGACAAGAGTGTTAACAGCAGGAAGTCAGCAGGTAACGCTATATAAAGTACAAATAGGGCCTTTTGACTCGGAGCAACAAGCATATGAAGCCCGTAAAAAACTAATGCTGTTAGGCGTTACAGATGTGACTTTTATTTCTCACCAAGCCTCATGGAAGACTCAATGAGTTGAGGTATCAATGTTATACTTACTGCAAAATTGTATCGATTGACTCAGATTCAGAGAAATATCCTCAAATATGCGAAATTATTTTATTGTTTTTCCTTGGTTTTTTTTCTTTTTTATATTGCTTTTTAATGTACAGGCAAATGCAAAGAATACTATTTTAATTCCGGCTGCTCCTCGAGTAGCGGCTAAAAGTTATATTCTGATAGATTTTAACAGTGGCAAGGTGTTGGCCAATAAAAATGCAGATGAAAAATTATCGCCTGCAAGTTTAACTAAAATCATGACAGTTTATGTCATTTTTAGAGAATTAAAAAATGGACACTTAACGCTGGATGAAAAGGTAACTATTAGTAAGAAAGCGTGGCAAACCCCCGGCTCAAGAATGTTTGTCGAGGTTAACAAGCAAGTGTCTATTGAAGATTTATTACAAGGCGTGATTATTCAATCGGGCAATGATGCCAGTGTTGCTTTAGCCGAACATGTGGCGGGTGATGAGGCCACTTTCGCGGCGATGATGAATCAACATGCCGAACGCTTAGGCATGTCAAACTCGCATTTTCAAAACAGCATGGGCCTGCCCAGTAACAATCATTACAGCACAGCGAGAGACTTGGCCATACTGACAACAGCAGTTATCAATGAGTTTCCTGAGTACTATAAATGGGATTCGCAAAAAGAATTTACCTTTAATAATATAACGCAACCGAATCGAAATAAACTGTTATGGCGTGATAAATCAGTGGATGGTGTAAAAACCGGTTACACAGCAGATGCCGGGTATTGTATGGTGACTTCAGCGTTACGAGAAGGGATGCGGTTGATTTCAGTCGTCATGGGCACGGCTAGTGTTAATGCCAGAGCCAATGAAAGTCAGAGTTTACTCAATTACGGGTTTCGTTTTTTTGAAACGTATCGACTTTATCAAGGGCAAGAGGCATTATCAGAAACCCGGATCTGGAAGGGTGATAGTCAAAAACTAGCCATTGGATTGGCGCATGATTTGTATGTCACTATTCCGCGAAGACATTACAATGATTTGGAAGCTGAGATTAAAGTGAATAGTAAAATTATTGCGCCGGTTCAGCAAGGAGAGGTATTCGGTTCTGTTAATATATTGTTAACAGGGGAGCTTATCGCGGATGAACCTTTGATAGCGTTAACAACAGTGCATGAAGGCAGTTTTACCCAAAAGCTTTTTGATGAAGTCTTGTTGTTACTGGAATAGTTAAGTGGAAAATAAAGTTTATCTCAATGGGGAATATTTACCGTTATCTGAGGCTAAAATATCGGTGCTTGATAGAGGCTTTTTATTTGGTGACGGTGTCTATGAAGTTATCCCGTCTTATGCGGGGCAATTATTTAAATTGCAGGAGCATTTGCAAAGACTGGAAGCGAGTCTGGGGGTAATAAAACTGGATTTTTCATATTCATTATCGCAGTGGCTGGAAATACTGACACCGTTATTGAATGCTGAGAAAGATCAGTATATTTATTTGCAAATTACCCGCGGCGTATCGGCTAAAAGAGATCATGCCTTTCCTCATGATGCGACTCCCACGGTGTTTGCCATGTGTTCAGACATCAAGCTCACGACCGGTGTGGAAAAAGGCATCAAAGCATTAACGATGGAAGATAGTCGCTGGGAACTGTGTCATGTTAAAGCGACGACACTGCTGGCCAATGTGCTCTTGCGACAAGAAGCGATTGAACAAGGTTGTGGCGAGGCGATTTTGCACCGGCAGGGTTCTGTCACAGAAGGTGCGGCCAGTAATTTATTTGCGGTCATTAACGGGGTGTTAATGACACCGAAAAAAACAGCGGGAATATTACCAGGAATAACCCGGCAAGTGATCTTGGAGTTAGCAAAAAACAATGACATTCCTCATCAGGAAGATATTATTTCATTAGCCGCATTGCAATCAGCCAGTGAAATATGGGTGACGAGCTCAACGCGAGAAATTATACCTGTGGTCGAATTAGATGCAGTGAAAGTGGGTGAAGGTGTGCCAGGGCCTGTTTGGAAAAGGATGTCTCAATTGTTTCAGGAATATAAAAGAGCTATATGACAGAAGAACAAACATTATTTGAATTCCCATGCCAGTTTTCTATAAAAGCAATGGGGAAAAGTCGTCCTGATTTTGATTTGATTGTGGTGTCCATTGTTCGTCAGCATGTCGATGATCTCAAAGAAAGTGCTGTTAAAACAAGGCCGAGTAAGAAGGGTAAATTCACGGCGGTGACAGTGACCATAGAAGCCACCAGTAAAAAGCAACTAGATGCTATTTATCAGGGCTTGACGGATTGTCCAGAAGTAATGATGGTGCTATAGCGAACAACATTGCCGTTGCGGTACAAGGTTAATGATGTGAGGACGCTATTCTTTTTTGCCTGACCCAGTATTGGGGCATAGAGATCATGAAGAAAAGAACAAGGCGTGGGATTGATATGCAGGTTGGATTATATTTTTTGAGTATAACACCAGGACTGCTCCCGTAACGGACCATACAATATCCTTTAACAAGGCTTATTTGACGTTTTAGCGCTGGCATTTTGGCGTGTGGGAATGCAATAATATCAAGTGTTTAGTGAGTCCGGTTGTTTAATTATTGGCGGAATTTTGCGGATGAAAAGAGGAAATCAAGCTTGTCTTCGTTACCATTAGTCGGTGTCAGCGCGTGTTTACTGGGCCAGTCGGTACGATATGATGGACGCGATAAATATACCGCATTGATTTGTGATGAACTCAAACAATATTGTCGTTTGCTTGCTGTTTGCCCTGAAGTTGAAATTGGCTTAGGTGTGCCTCGAGCAAAAATACAACTCACCCAGGTTGGAGCATCGATTAAAGTATTACAAATGCCTGAATTGCGACGAGATGTCAGTGCTGATTTGAAAAACTTTGCGATAGAATTTATTAAGCAACATGATTTGTCTGCTTTAGTATTACAAGACAAATCGCCTAGTTGTGGAGTTGGGAGCACTAAATTATATTCACCATCGGGTGAGGAGATAGGCTTAAGCAGTGGCCTGTTTGCTGCAACAATAATGGAGGTATTCCCTGATATTCAGATTGTTCAAGCCAGTCAGTTACAGACTTCCGAAGATATTGTGCAGTTTGTGAAAAAGTTAGAGACGAAGTAGGAAAATGCAAACTGTTTTAAAACGACTCGGTCGGCAAGGGTATCAAGACATCTGGCAGAAAATGCAGGCGTTCACTTTAGCCAGAGATGAACACACAGTTGATGAAATATGGATAGTCGAACATCCACCGGTTTATACCCTGGGACTGAATGGCAAACGGGAACATCTACTCAACAGTCATCAAATTCCTGTCATAGAAACAGATCGTGGCGGGCAAGTGACCTATCATGGCCCTGGGCAATTAGTCGTTTATGTGTTGCTAGATATAGAACGTTTAAGCATAGGGGTCAGAGATGTGGTGACTGCACTGGAGCAGGCGATGGTTTCTACATTATCTGAATATGGTATTCAGGCTATTGCCAAACCGGAAGCACCGGGTGTCTATGTCAATAATCAGAAAATAGGATCCGTGGGTTTAAGGGTTAAGAAAGGCTGTTGTTATCATGGTCTCAGTCTGAATAATCATATGGACTTAAGCCCTTTTAATGACATTAATACCTGTGGGTACTCTGACTTAGAAGTCACCCAGCTTGCAGATTTAAATGTTATTATTAACACTTATGAACTGGCAGTGCCTGTTGTTCATCACATATTACAAGCGATAAAAAAATGACCATTAATGCACCTTCACGGTCGACACCACAGACACACCAGCGTAATGCGGAAAAACTGGCGCGGATACCTATCAAGGTTGAAAAGACGGATAGCGTTTTACGTAAACCGGATTGGATACGGGTTAAACTTTCTGCTAACGAAGAAATAACCCGAATAAAACAGACCTTAAGGGAAAATAATTTACATACTGTTTGTGAAGAGGCTGCCTGCCCAAATCTTGCAGAATGTTTTAGCCATGGCACAGCCACCTTTATGATTATGGGCGATATTTGTACGCGTCGCTGTCCTTTTTGCGATGTGGCGCATGGTAAGCCCAAGCATTTAGATCACAATGAACCGAATAATCTGGCAAAAACAATTAAGGCCATGGCGCTGAAATATGTGGTGATCACATCGGTAGACAGAGATGATTTAAGAGATGGTGGCGCAGGACATTTTGCCGATTGTATTAAAGCAATACGGCAGCAGTCCCCGCTGACCAAAATTGAACTATTAGTGCCCGATTTTCGTGGGCGCATGGACAAAGCCATCGACATACTCAAGAATCAGCCCTGTGACGTGTTTAATCATAATCTGGAAACCGTGCCCAGACTTTATAAGGAAGCGCGTCCTGGTGCTGATTATCAGGGATCATTGCGCTTGTTACAAAAATATAAAGCGGTCTTTCCAGCGGCAATGACCAAATCAGGCATTATGGTGGGTCTTGGTGAGCAGCTGGAGGAAGTGCATCAGGTGATGCAAGATTTATATGATCATGGCTGTAGCATGTTGACAGTGGGTCAATATTTGCAGCCTAGCAAAGATCATTTAGCGGTTAAAGAATATATAACACCTGAGCAATTTGAGCGTTATGCTGAGACAGCGAAAGCGATTGGATTTAAAAATGTAGCCAGTGCGCCTTTGGTGCGGTCTTCCTATCATGCTGATCTGCAAGCGAAAGAATTGACCTGATTGTAATTAAAAACGGGTCATTTCATTATCTATTTGCCAAGCAGGGTATTTCTTCATAACAGCAACAAACAAAGGCGAGTCAAGGTGATTGAATAGCCATTGATTCAATTGTGTATATTGCGATGATTGAAACCAGTCTAAGTTGACATGGGCAAATTGTCGGATAAAAGGAAAAATGGCCATATCCGCTAAGGATATAGTATGACTACAAAGAAAGCGGGTTTGAGCAAGCCTGGATTCACATTCTATTAAAAACTGTTCGCCTTGTTGACGGTAGAATAGTGCATCATATTCAGGATAGCGGTCGGCATATTTATACCGATCTAAATAATATTTAAACACCCCATCATTCCATTGAATAAGTTGAGAAATAGTCGCTGTATTTTCTTCTTGTAACCAATTGTCAGTATCATTGCAGGCTAAAGCCCAATTCATAATATCGAGACTTTCATCGATAACGGAATCATCGTGTAACTGTAGAACTGGTACAGTAGCTTTTGCGGAGATATCCAGCAATTGTTGCGGCTTACTACGCAATACCACCTCTCGTAGTTCAACGTTTATGGCTGCATTTTTAATAGCGAGTCGTGCTCTCATGGCGTAAGGGCAACGACGGAAGCTGTATAAAATAGGTAGGCTAGAATTCATCGGGGTAATGGTTTGAAAATGTTCATAATGACATGGCGAAAATATTTTTTATGAAGCACGCTAAGGTTTTTTTATTTCCAGTCATGGGTTTAATACTCAGTTCATGTACCAGTGCATCATTATGGATGGTTAATACGTTAGCCAAATTGGATGATTATAGCGTACATCAAAATATAGCTTATGCAGAACATAGCTTAAACCAATTAGATGTTTATATGCCAGAAAAGCAAGCGGGTCAGGACGCCAGTACCTACCCAGTTGTTATTTTCTTTTATGGCGGTTGTTGGGGGGGGTGCACAACCCGCACGAAAGAAGACTATGAATTTGTCGCTCAAGCCTTGACTTCTCATGGCTATCTTGTGGTATTAACCGATTATCGGCGGCATCCAGAAGTTACCTTTGGTACTATCATAAAAGATGCAAGTGATTCAGTGGAATGGGTAAAAGCGAATATTAGTCGCTATGGTGGCAATGACCACATGCTTTTCCTTATGGGGCATTCAGCCGGTGCGCATCTTGCTGCCATGCTGACTTTGAATGAAGAGTATTTACAAAGAGATACTTATGGTAATGTGAAAGGTTTTATTGGTTTAGCAGGGCCGTATGATTTTTTACCTTTCACCCAACCTTATCAATATCTAGTATTTGGCCCTGAACCAGAATATGCAGCATCTCAGCCGATTAATTTTGTGGATGGCACCGAACCGCCCTTGTTATTACTGTATGGACAAGACGATACAGTCGTTTACCCAAGGAATATTAAAAATTTATCGGCTAAAATAAATAAGAAAAAAGGTGAGGTAGAGGTTCATATCTATGAAGATATTGATCATTATTCCATTTTAGCGGCGTTTTCACTACCGTATCAAGATAAAGATGCTGTTTTTGGTGATATTATTCGTTTTTTAGAGCATTATAGTCAGCCACCTATCGTCCCATGAAAAATAATGCGATTAAGTAACAAGCTTAATAGGCATGATTAATGGGGTGTAGTGTCGGGTTTTCTGGCGTAATGCTTGCGTCATCTCCGCAATATTGCCGGGACTGGTTTACTGATGGAGAAGCCTCTTGCAATTTTTCGTATCCTGCTGGCTACGCTATGGATAGTCCTCAGAAAATAGCCTATATCGGATTAAAGAGCAGCCAAAAAATCCACAGCCAATGTTTTAGGTAATTAAGCACGGGATGGCCATCGATTTTTTTCGATGGCCTTTATTCGTGAGTCAAAATAGCGCCAAAATCACTTTAGTCAAATAGCAATATCCACCAAGGCAATAGACGGAATCAGCCACAAAGTGGCATTTCCTTGTTAATGGAAAAAGGGCTACTGAATTCGGAAACGTGGAGTATGCTTGCCTCTTCGGGCGGCAGTGGACTTTAAGCCGCCCTATAACGTTTGAGCTAACTTGATCGGTGCGTTTTATGCGCCGGTCAAGTTAAGCGACTGGTTATCTTTTTTTATTAAATTGCTACAACTTTGTTGGCACAAGGACCTTTCTGGCCTTGGCCTACTTCATATTCTACTTCTTGGCCATCATTAAGAGATGCATATTCGCCACCACTTTGAATTTCTGAATGATGAACGAAAAGATCTTTACCACCATCTTCTGGCGTAATAAAACCAAAACCTTTACCTGCATCGAACCACTTTACTGTACCTTTACTCATAATATATTCTTTAAATTAACTGGTGAAGTATTTAACTTTACACATTAGAATACATTAGGTCAAAAAATAAATTATTTTTTTGAAAATACATAGCGCCTTTTGTCAGCCCCGGACGGGGTGATAGTCTCCGGAATGCGCAGGGAAATTTGCCAATCCGAAGTGTGCGAGTAGCACGCGAGGGAGGCTAAAATTTTATCCTGACTAGCCATCAAGCCATTTGAGAGAGCCTTGACTATGCGGTTCTTGGGCATGGTCGAGGCGTACGCAGGGCGTCTGGAGCCTATTGATTCGCCGAGAGGTGAATCAATTTTTGTAACATGGAGTCCAAAACATTTATTGAGGCCAGCGCATGGCGCGCCTACCGTCTTTTCCTTAGCTATTGTCAGTGTTAATGTTTCTGGCAATCACCATAATGAGTTTAATTTGAACATTCGTCGATTTATTTGGACTACAAAGTGGCTGAGTGATAAACGGCGCATAGAATGGTATCCCCCTTTTTGGTTGATGCGATTGAAGGTGGTGGAATTATCGCCTTGCTGGCGGACAATCAAGATTTTGTTGCCGCAGAGCTGGATTGCCAGAAATACCGGAGGGAGTCTGTTTGGTGGATATCAAGCCTGTTTGGCCGATCCTATTGCGGCGATGGCATGCGTCAAGGTTTTTCCTGATTACTCAGTCTGGACGCGTTCATTATATTTGGATTTTATGGTTGAAGGGGTGACCGATTTAGAGTTGCACTTTGCCATGTCGTCAGAACAAGAACAACAAATTCGTCTGGAATTAATACAGAAAGGGCGGAGTACCCCTGAGTTCGAATATGGTTATCATTTGGCGGATGGGACTTTGTGTACTTTAATTAAGGCACGCATAGCTATTCGGCCTAAAGGCTATAAGTTGAAACCATAAGACAGATTCTTTTTCTGGTGATAACGTAGGCGTGATTGGGGATTTAGGCAATTAACCGTCTGCGCTCTGTACACAGGCTATCAGGGGGCATATCAATCAGCATTAGCACTGTCATCGGGATGTTGTGGAGGCGGTATGGAATAAGTAAAATGGCATTGAGTGGCTGGAAAATCTGAGCCTTGGCCTTTTTCCTGTTTTCTTGATTATCATGCAATGGGTATCACGAATGGGGTGAGCGTTTTGTTAATGCAAGGTCACAATGGAGCGCTTAATATCAAGGTATTCCCACTGCCTCCTTTTTCAGAAAAGTCTTGTTTGCCTTTTATTTTAATGATGAAAAAATATTTTTTCCAGCAACATCACTCGAGAAAGCAAAGTTCAAGCGTGATACGAGGGAGACAGGTACCGTGCAAGATGAACTATCGTAGATGAAGAACAAGCGACTAATGATTGAGTTTTGATCTGGACGGTAGCGGTTCGGGAAGGTTGATTGAATATGGAAATGCGGAAGGAGTGCGCAAGCAGAAGGCGGT
>Ga0310122_10000256_pt1 | contig 34565 bp, 34 predicted proteins | sample CB6_Bottom_1051__FD_203503 | JGI IMG/M metagenome (GOLD analysis project Ga0310122, IMG submission 203503) | Marine microbial communities from Western Arctic Ocean, Canada - CB6_Bottom_1051 | ecosystem: Environmental > Aquatic > Marine > Oceanic | place: Canada: Western Arctic Ocean | collected...
AGAAACTCCGAGGCGTGGAACGTTACCCACTCGTGTTAATGCTGTAGCCACTGTTTCAGTGCAATCTGGCCTGCGCGGGGTGTGGTAAAATCGATTATCCCGCAGACATATTGAAGAAGCGGGTGAGCGTTGAGGATGCGCTCAAAGCCGTAGACGGGTGCGGTGCCCCGTCGTGTCTATCCCGGGCGGTGAGCCGCTGATCCACAAGGGGATGCCAGAAATCGTCCGCGGCATCATTGCGCGTAAGAAATTCGTCTACCTGTGCACTAATGCGCTGCTGCTCGGGGAGAAGATCGACGAGTACGAGCCGTCCCCGTATTCCGTATTCAAACTAGCGCAGGTAGCGGTAGTACTCGATTCCCTCGTCGCTGAAGTTGGGATTCGAACTCGAGCCGACGGATTCGATCAGGAATCCATCTCCGGGGGCGTTCAGGCCGGCAGCGTCACCGGTATCGTGAAGACTCTCATACTGCGCTTGGGTCAGATTCTGGTAAGGCTCGAGCGCAGCCATGAAGCCGATCTTCGCCGCGGCTTCCTGCCAGTTCTCCGCCAGTTTCATCGGAATCGCCTCGGCCGCGTCGCCGCTTCCGTAGCCTACCGCAAGAATCTTTCCGCCGGTCAACTCGCGACCTTCGGCTGCGGCTTCTTCGAGTCCAGCGGCGATCCATGCGGGTAAAGCGGCGCAATACACGTTGCCAAGGTCTTTCATCGGCTCCGCACCCAGCGACATCTTGGTCGCGAGTTGCTCATTGAACACTTCACTCGTGCGGAATTTCTTGAGCAGCTGAACGCTTAACGGGTAGACGTCGGAGTGGAGATCTCCGTCGCGAACTAATTGCAGAATATCGGGAGTCGATCTCATTTCAGCCAACACTGCATCGACGTCTAATTCGGCGTCGCGGCAGTAGGTTTCGAGTTCCGCCAGGCCGGAAGCGCCATTGTGGGCGAGGCCAAACAGATAGCTCATCGCGAAGGATGTCATCGGCATGCGGTGATAGGGCCGATGCATAAATGCAGCGGCAAGGCTGCGGTAGTAATCGGCGGGCTCTGCGTCAAGACGACGTAACATTTCGTAGAGCGCATGCAGCGTCTCGTCGAGATAGCACGTCGTCGAATATTTTCCGTTGAATACGGGCAGGTCCTGAAAATGACAATTCAAATTGCCGCGAATGAGGTTGCGCATTACGGGTTTTCTGAAGTCGACGGCGCGGTAGGCGGACGCGCTGCCGATATCCTTTAGCTGAACCTGCAGCAGGCTCGGATCGGTTTCCAGCAACATCGCGACCGCACCGGCTCCTTGCGTCGGCTCGCCTGAACTACCCCTGGCATACTCGGCGATATCTGCGCTGATGACGATAGCGCAGCGATCCTGTTCTTCCAGAGCGAGATAACGTAACCCGTGCTTCATGGCGTAAATGCCGCCGAGGCAGGCGTGTTTCAGCTCAGGTACTTCACAGTTGCGATTGATTGGCGGGAGGCCACGGGCGCGCAGGACCTCGTCAAGCATGCCTTTAATAATGACGGCACCCGCGGAGTTGTCGGTACTGGATTCTGTGCCTAAGCCGAGGAAGCCGACTCGCCGAGGGTCGATGTCGTAGCGCTCGATCAGGCGCATGACCGCTGTGGCTGCCATCGTATACACGCTCTGATCGGGGCCGCGCATTCGAAAGCTTCGGCCGATGACGGCGCTAGTCTTGTCCCAGGGCGATCCTGTCCATTCGCACCAGTCCTGCAAGTCCACACGATACGGAGGTACGTAGAGCGCGAACCCGCTAATTCCCACTTCCTTGCTCATTACCGAACTCCCGGGCTCGTTCTTCATGGTTCGTCGATCTATCAGCTTGCTGGGTCCGCTCTCCGTCAGCGCGATTATATGACGATGACAGCAGAATGACCTCTATCTGGCCCGCTAACACGAGGCACTGAGCGGTGAGCTGGTCTAGAATCGAGCCAACATCCACTTCGGAGATCGTGTCCGGATGAAGCTCAGAATCCGCGGCAACTCGATTCGCTTTCGATTGTCGCAAACGAAGATGGTTCAGCTCGTGGACACCGGGGACGTGCGCGATTCGGTCGAGTTCGGCCCCGACGCGCGGTTGGACTACCGAGTAGAGGCTCGGCCGGTCGAGAGCCTCAAGGCTGGTTTTACTGCTCAGGGCATTCAGGTCACGATTCCGACCGCGATGGTTCAGCGCTGGGCTGAGCCCAAGGAGGTCGCGATTCGCGGTGAACAGGCGCTGACAGGAGACGGGGCTCTGAGCATCCTGCTCGAGAAGGACTTCACCTGCTTGACGCCGAGGGATGGGGAGGAAGACGCCGATTCGTTCCCGAATCCGGCTGCCACACTTGGCTGATATCGCCACGCGGCTCGATGGATGATTGTCGCGGATATCCAGTGTCTAAGCCACATTCATCAGCCTCGGGCCCGCCGGGGTACAATAATCGGCTGACTAGATCGAGGGAATTCTCGGGCCTTGAACGACATGACGATGACCGATGAGCAGTCCACGGCGATCCGCGAGATCGCTGTGGCCCATGCCCAGCGCCCAGGGGCCTTGCTACCGCTCCTCCACGCGGTCCAGGACCACGTAGGGCATATTCCGGCCACGGCCGTACCCGTCATTGCCGAGGTCTTGAATCTCTCCCGGGCGGAGGTCCACGGGGTCATCAGCTTCTACCACTTGTTTCGCACCGAGCCGCCTGGGGCGCGAACGCTCTACCTGTGCCGTGCCGAGGCATGCCAGTCGATGGGTGCCAGGGAGCTCGTCGATTACGACGATCAGGGCGACATCACGCTATCCGTTGTCGCGAAGCAAGCCGTTGCGCAACTGGCGCAGCAACGGGCCGCTACGAGCTGATCAGTTATTCCTACCTTAAGGATTCCCGTGTTTACGAAATCACTCGATCGCTGTTACAACATCGCGCGTTTGCGCGAGCGGGCCGCGAAACGCATGCCGGCCGCGATGTTTCACTACATCGACGGTGCAGCCGGGGACGAGTGGACGATGCGGCGGAATACCGAGGGGTTCGATCAGTACGAGCTCGTGCCTCGGTTTCTTGTCGATGTTAGCGAAATCGATCTGTCGACCAGCGTTTTCGGGCAACAAATTTCGATGCCGCTGTTCTGCGCCCCGACGGCCATGTCGCGCCTCTTTCATCATGGCGGCGAGACCGCGGTGGCACGTGCGGCCGCGCGGGCCGGTACGCTGTATTCGCTGTCATCGATCGCAACGGAGAGTATCGAAGAGGCCGCGGCCGCGTCAGACGGGCCGAAGCTGTTTCAAGTCTACGTGTTCAAGGACCGCGGTCTGAATCGGGAGTTCATCCAGCGCTGCAAAGATTCCAACTATGCCGCCTTGGCGTTGACTGTCGATGTCCCGGTCGCCGGTAACCGAGAGCGGGATCTCGTAACCGGCATGACGATACCGCCGAAGCTGACGCTGGCGACTCTGTTTAATTTTGCCATGCACCCGCGTTGGGTATGGAATTACTTCACCCACCCGCCGATAGAACTCGCCAATGTTCGCGACCGGATCCAGGGTAATGTGACGACACTGGTTAGCTTCTTTAACGATCAACTCGATCGTACCGTCAGCTGGGAGGACGCGGAGTGGATGATCAAAGAGTGGGGTGGGCCATTCGCGATCAAAGGCATCCTCTCGGTCGAGGACGCGAGGCGCGCGGCCGACGTTGGTGCGAGCGCCGTCATGATCTCCAACCACGGTGGCCGGCAGCTCGATACTTCGCCCGCGCCGATCGACGTCCTGCCGGAGATCGTCTCCGCAGTCGGCGACCGAGTAGAAATAATCCTGGAAGGCGGCGTCAGGCGCGGTGTCCACGTGCTGAAAGCGTTGGCCCTGGGGGCCACGGCTTGTTCGGTTGGTCGACCCTATCTTTTCGGTCTCGGCGCAGGGGGCGAAGCCGGAGTCGACCGCGCGCTAGACATTCTGAAGACCGACATCGAGCGGGATATGCGGTTGCTGGGCTGTCGAAACGTTGGCGAAATCGATTCGACGCGAATTCGCGCAATATCGAGATGACTGTCACCGTGCCGAGCGACCACGACAGTAGCCGACGATTCGATGTGAAACGGGTCGGCGGTGACGAGCCCGGCTCGCTAGCCGATGATGTAGCGACCGAAGAGCCCTTGGAGATTCGACTCGGCTATACGGGCCCCGATGGCGAACGTGAGCAGAAGAGCATCTCGGTACGATGCGTACGCCGGGGAACGACGACGAGCTGGCGGCGGGCTTCCTGTTCACCGAAGGAATAGTCCGGCGGCCTGCCGATGTCGATTCGATTGCTACCTGCGGGCCGCCCGCAATGACCGGCTCGATCAATGTCGTTCGAGTCGAATTCGCCGACGAGGTTGGCGTGGACCTGGAGCGGCTCGAGCGTCATTTCTATACGTCGTCGAGTTGTGGCGTGTGTGGCAAATCATCGCTCGACGCTGTAGCCGTGCAGGGACATTACGAACCGCGTACGGCCAAGATGCCAATTGCCGCCGACACGTTCAAGGCGCTGCCGGCGGCCCTTCTCCGGCACCAGGCCGTTTTCGAGAAAACGGGTGGGCTGCATGCGTCGGGGCTCTTTGGTTCCACGGGCGAGATTCTCGCCGTGCGTGAAGATGTCGGCCGACACAATGCGTTGGACAAATTGATCGGCCGATCGCTGCTCAGCGACCAATTGCCGTTGAGCGAATTCGGCATCGTCGTGAGTGGCCGTGCGAGCTTCGAACTGATGCAGAAGGCGATGATGGCTGGCGTGCCGATCCTCGCCGCCGTGGGGCCGCCATCCTCGCTTGCGATCGAGCTTGCGGAGGAGTTCGGCATGACGCTCGTGGGGTTCCTGAAGGCCGACCGCTTTAATATTTACGCCGGCGCGCAGCGGATCGTCGACTAGTCTTCTACGGGAATACGGGGACGGTCTACCTTTTTAATAGGCAGACCGTCCCCGTATTCCGTATTCCTAAATCATCCGGTCAGCGGGTCGACGACATTTAACACCCAGATCGCGAGCAGGCCGAGACAGCCGGTCGCAACGAGGTAATAGAGCGTCGGCAACAACGTGCGCCGCAGAGTAGCGCCTTCCTGACCGAGCAGACCGACCGTTGCGGATGCCGCTACCACGTTGTGTATCGCGATCATATTTCCTGCTGCGGCGCCGACTGCCTGAAGCGCCACGATCATGGCCGCGGATATGCCCAGCGCCGTCGCGACGCCATGCTGGAACAGTGCGAACATGAGATTGCTGACGGTATTGCTGCCGGCGATAAAAGCGCCGAGAGCGCCGATAAATGGCGCGAAGAACGGCCAGACGACGCCGACGTTCAGAGACACCCAATCGGCCATCGCGATCGGCATGCTACTCAGCCCCAGTGCATTCACATCCGAGTTAATGTAGATGCGCACCATCGGCACCGTAAAGACAAGGACAAAGCCTGCGCCGAGCAGTGTTTTCGTCGATTCGGTGAGTGCCGCAGTGAACTGCTCGACTCGCATTCGGTGTAAGACGACTGTGGTAATTGCGACAACCATTAGTACGGCCGCCGGCAGATACAGCGGCGTCGTCACTGCGGAGATCTGTGTACCGATGATATCGTTCCAGCCGATGCTGAACTGCCTGAGCCAACTTCCCAGCGGCAACTGCGGCAGGCGCGTCAGCACGAGCAGTATTGCGACCAGCAGGTAAGGTGACCACGCCCGCAGTGGGGACATATGGGACGGCGGCGCATCCAATTTCAGTTTTAGCCGCCCGACCCAATCGGCCGGCCAGTCGTCGCTGGGCGCGAAATCCCAGGTGTCCTCGGGAACCAAAAAGCCGCGTTTGGCGGCAGCGGTCATGATGAAGAGCCCGATCAATGCGCCAATCATCGATGGGAATTCAGGTCCGAGCGCGATTCCCGTCAGTAGATAGGGAATCGTAAAGGAGAAGCCCCCGAGCAGCGCGAAACGCCATGCCGACAGGCCTTCCGTCCAGGATCGATTCACGCCGAAGAAGCGCGTCATCATCATGATCATGAACAGTGGCATCACGGTGCCGACGAGCGCATGGATGAAGACGACATTGACGGTAACGATCTGCAGATAGTCCGCCATACTCAATCCCGCCCCGGCGAGCTGCTGCAGAACTTCCGGGCTTTCCAGGCCACCCCTTACGCCTACGAGTATAGGCGTGCCGACGGCGCCGAACGTAACCGGCGTACTTTGCACCATCATCCCGAGCATAACCGCCGCGAGTGCCGGAAAGCCCAGCGCGACGAGCAATGGCGCAGTAATGGCGGCGGGGGTGCCGAAACCCGATGCTCCTTCGATAAAGCTCCCGAACAGCCACGTGATCAGTACGACCTGAATTCTTCGATCCGGGCTGATTGTCGCGAAGCCCGTCCTAATTGCGGCGATTCCGCCCGAGCGTTTCAGCGTGTTGAGCAACAGGATCGCAGCGAAAATGATAAACAGGATGTCGAATGTCACGAACAGTCCCTGGATTGTCGCTGCGACGATCTGCGCAAGCGGTATTTTCCACGCGAACCAGCCGATCGCTACTGCCAGGGCGTAGACCATGGGCATCGCTGTGCGCGCCGCGATTCGCAGCCCGATCAGAAGGACCGCGGCAGTCAGTATAGGCAGCACCGCCAGGAGTGCTTGGAGCCAAAGGGGCATCGCGACACGACCTCGTTATTCGAGTTGTTGCAAGGGTCGCTGACCGTGTATCAGTGGCAAGCATCATACACGGCATAATTGAGGTGCGGCGAACACATTCGCTCAAGTTACGCTCCTTTGTTGACTGCGGACGATCCCAGGCGTACAAGCGCTGCATGGCTGGTAGTTGGTCGAAATTCGGTGAACGCTACACGCGCGCGACGGGTACATTGGAGCTAATGGAGGATCTGGGTGTCGCAATCGACGCCGAGAACTCGACGTTACTGCTCGGCGGCGGCAATCCGGGCAGAATCCCAGCGGTTCAGGCCATCTTTCAACAGCGTCTCGCGGAAATTGCATCGCGTGGCGATGAGTTCGAGCGTCTCGTTGGCAACTACGCCGACCCTAAAGGCGAGCGGCGGTTTCGTCGGTTGTTGGCCGAGTTGTTGGCACGGGAATACGGCTGGAACCTGACCGCGGACAACATCACGCTGACGGCCGGAAGCCAGGCCGGGTTCTTTCAGCTATTCAATCTACTCGCAGGCGAGTTCTCCGACGGTAGCCACAGGCGAATTCTGTTACCCCTTACCCCGGAGTACATCGGTTACACGGATGTCGGTATGGGAGACGATTATTTTGTCGCGCAGCTCCCGAACATCCAGGAGCTTCCAGACAACTTCTTCAAGTACCGAGTTAACTTCGACGGCCTCAGAATTACTGACGATATCGCCGCGATCTGCGTCTCCCGACCTACTAATCCGACGGGCAATGTCATCACGGATAGGGAGCTGATCGAGCTGGATCGCATGGCGAACGCTGCCGGTGTGCCGCTGATTGTGGACAGCGCATACGGTTTGCCGTTCCCGAAAATCCTGTTTACCGAGGCGACGCCGCTCTGGAACGACAACGTAATCCTCTGTATGAGTCTGTCGAAACTTGGGCTGCCGGGCGTCCGAACCGGGATCATTGTCGCAAGGGAGGACATCATCGCGGCGCTGACGCGGATGACGGCCGTGTTGAGTCTGGCTGTCGGCAGCGTGGGACCGGTGCTGTTGGAGAGCTTTCTAGCCAGTGGCAAGATTCTGTCGCTGAGCAGGGAACTCATCACACCGTACTACCGCCGTAAAGCGCTCGCTGCTTGCGAGCAGCTGCAAACGGAACTCGACGGCATACCTTATAAGATTCATACGCCGGAAGGCGCGTTCTTCTTGTGGCTCTGGTTGCCAGGGTTGCCGATCGCGAGCAGCGCGTTATACGAGCGGCTGAAACGCAGCGGAGTTCTGGTTATCTCGGGCCACCATTTCTTTCCGGGCGTGAAAGAGCCCTGGAGTCACCGGGACGAGTGTCTGCGGATTTCGTACGCGCAGGACGATGACATCGTCGCGAGAGGTATCGGTCTGCTGGCCACGGAGATCAAGCGGCTATATGCCGAGGTGGGCTGACTCGTCACCCGGGTCTCATACGCGAACCCTGGGCGAGGAGATCAGGGGCGAAATGTCGCCGCCGAGCGTCCCGCAGCGGGCGAATTTCTGCCCCTTTCGCGCCATTCGACGGACTTTCGTCGCGGACCTACTCTGCCGTAGCCTCAAAATCAATGAGTTAGGTCGATTCCGCGAGGATTGCTCAAGTTAGCACTCCAGTTGCAAGGTTCCATCCAGCGGGGTCACAGAAAGATGTCGAGGCCATGAGTGGCCTAGCCGACAAGAAGAAAAAGGAACGCTATGGAAGGGGATCATGGCCTTCGCCCGGCAGTCCCTGGGAGAACGGCTACAACGAAAGCTTCAACGGTAAACTACGCGATGAACTGCTCAACGGTGAAATCTTCTTCACGCTGAAAGAAGCCCAGGTACTCGTAGAGCAATGGCGTCGGCATTACAACACCATCAGACCACACAGTTCCCTAGGTTACAGGCCACCGGCTCCACAGACCATGCAACCACCGCTAAGTAGACTTGCCATGCCTATCCCCATCACGACACAATGACCTCGGACTCTCTCATTTTAGGTGGTATCGCAATAGGGGGCAGGTCAGTCGCGCCTCGGCTTTCTGGGCCTACGCTGTATCGGGATCGGTGCTGGACGCTGCGGTGGGTGGGCGCGGACCGAAGGCGCAGTCGCCGTGGAGGTACGCTCCTAAGGACTCGTCGCTGCGTGTACTATCGCGCCCTGATGGCCGAGAATTTCGAATTGACTGCGGTGACATTCCCGTCCCACGCTTACGCGCTGGCAGAGCGCTATCCCGAGCTGGATACGATTGTCGGGCGCTGGGGGCTACCCGAATTCTGGTGCCGAAAACCCGGAATCGACTCACTCGTGCTGATCATCCTCGAGCAGCAGATTTCGATCGCCGCGGCTCGCAGCATCTATCGGCGGTTAACGGCTGAACTCGGCAGCCTGTCGGCGCGTCGGATTCACGCCGCCGGAGCGGATAAGCTACGGACGCTCGGATTAACGAGCCAGAAATCCCGTTATTGTTATGAACTGGCGAACGCTATTGTGGAGCGACGGCTCTCGCTGAGCAGGCTGGCAACGATGAATGACCAGAACGCCACGGAAACGCTGATCGCGTTGCCCGGCATCGGACCCTGGAGCGCTGCAATTTATCTGATGTCCGCGTTAGGACGCATCGACGTTTGGCCTGCAGGCGACCTGGCGCTTCGTCATGGCGTTGCGGAAATTCTGCCGGGGGTCGACACGGAGTCTCTCGCTGACTCCGGTGATCGCTGGCAGCCACAGCGCGCCGTAGCGGCCCGACTTGTCTGGCATCACTATCGGAACAGGCGAAACAAAAAACCGTGACTCAGCCTCGACTAACCGAGCTCGACTACGTGGCGGATACGCCATCGCGATTTCGCTCGTTTACCGACGCGCCGTGGTGCGCACTGCTGGACAGTAGTCGTCGTGGTAGTAGCCAAGGCCGTTTCGACATGAACCCTACACGACGCTAACGACGCGGGGTGATGCGACCGAGATCGCGACAGGGAGTCACATTGAGCTGTCGTACGATCAGCCGCTGGAGATATTAAGACGCCAGTTGGGCGAACTCGTGCCAGCGGTCGACGGGTTGCCGTTCAGTGGAGGTGCAATCGGCTTCTTTGGCTACGATCTCGGACGGAGATTCGAGCGGCTGCCGCGACTAGCTCAGCGAGATATCGAGATGCCGGACGTGGCCGTCGGTCTCTACGATTGGGCGGTCGTCGTCGATCATCTGCGAGAGCGCGCCTGGCTGGTCGGCCAAGGCCGGGACGAGCGAACGTTTGGCGAGTGGCCCGAGTTACTCGAGCGCGTCTCGTGCCGGAGCCTCGACGCGCCCGGGTGAACGTTCGAGGTGCTATCGACCGTGACATCGAACTTCGATCGCGACAGCTACGAAGAAGCTTTCCGCCGGGTTCAAGAGCATATTCGAGCAGGAGACTGCTATCAGGTGAACCTCACGCAGCGTTTCAGTGCCAGAGTACAAGGCGATTCCTGGCAAGCCTACGAACGTCTTCGTGAGATCAATCCTGCGCCTTATTCCGCTTATCTTTCGACGCCTCACGGCGATCTTCTTTCTTCTTATCCTGAGCGGGTTTTGAGTGTCAGCGGCGTGCGCGTGGAAACCAATCCCATCAAAGGAACACGTCCGCGTGCGCGCTCTCGACAGCGAGATGTGGCGCTCGCGAGTGAGCTTCGGGCTATCGGCAAAGATCGCGCCGAGAACGTGATGATCGTCGATCTGTTACGCAACGACCTTGGAAAGAGTTGTGTGCCTGGCTCCGTTATCGTCGCCGATCTTTTTAATATCGAAAGCTTCGCGAATGTTCATCATCTGGTGAGTACGGTCCGCGGAGAACTACCGGTGGACAAGCACGCCCTGGATCTACTGCCGGATTGTTTCCCCGGTGGTTCGATTACAGGCGCGCCGAAAGTACGCGCGATGGAGATCATTGAATCGCTGGAGCCCCATCGTCTCAACGTCTACTGCGGTTCGATCGGCTACGTCGGCTTCGACGGAAATCTAGACTCCAGCATCGCGGTTCGCACTTTGCTGCGGCACGGCGAGTAGCTTTACGCCTGGGCAGGCGGTGGAATCGTCGCCGATTCTGAAGTCGAGGCGGAGTATCAGGAAAGTCTGGACAAAGCGTCAAAGCTACTCGAACTCATGACGCACGGCCTGGCCCATGAGTCAGTCGGTGTGAGCGGCGGCCGGCAATAGTGGACCGTGGCGATCTCGATAAGCTGAGGTATGCAGCGGCACGTTGTGTATCCGAAGTATGTCGACGCCCTGTTCACACAGCCGTAGCGATGCGTCGAGCGTGCTCAGATCCTTGTCGGTGTTGCCGCCACCGGGCAGAACTTTTAGAAACGATTTTCTAGAGTGGCCGACCAGGACGCGGCAACCATGCTGTCGGAAATCGCCGGCTCGGCTCAGGAGCTGTAGCGACTGAACATCGCTCTTGCCGAAACCGATACCCGGATCGAAGATAATGCGATTCAGGTTCAGGCCTGCCCGATCCCAGATCTCGAGGTGTTCAAGCAGCCAGTATTCGACTTCGCGATAGCTGTCGCAGTCCGCCGGTAGCTGCTGGAGCGGGTCCGCTGGCACACTCACGCTATGCATGGCGACCCAGTCGGCGCTACTGGTTTTGGCCAGCTCGATCATCTTCGGCGTCGTCAGGCCGCTAACGTCGTTGATGACGTCCACGCCAAGCGCCAGCGCTCGTCGAGCTGTATTCGCATGATAGGTATCGACACTGATTCGAGGTGCTAATGGAGTCGCATCGCGGCGAGCGACGAGTTCTCTCAGTATGGGTTCGATGCGCTGCCACTCGGTCGCGGATGAGATCGGCTCGGCGCCGGGCCGAGTCGATTCTCCCCCTACGTCGATGATATGCACACCGGCGTCGATCATCGCATCGAGGTGCGGCTCGATCCGGGACCACGTCTGGTGCGTGCCGCCGTCGGAGAACGAGTCCGGGGTTATATTCAGGATGCCCATCCACAACGGCAGGTGCTGTTGAAGTTCTCGGGACCAGTCCAGCAGTGTCTTGCTGCCCAGGCCGGGAATCGTCATGCGCGGCTCGAGCGCGATCAGCGGTGTTAGGACGAAGCTTCTCTCCTGCATTCGCGGATGTGGAATAGTCAGCCGCTCGGTATCAATCTGTTTCCGGCCCCACAACAGGATGTCGATGTCGATGGGCCGCGGCGACCAGCGTGCCGCCTCCGTGCGGCCGAGCGTGGTCTGGATTTCTCTGATCCAATCGAAGAGGCTCTCAGGTTCCACCTCGGTTTCGCATTCGGCGACGAGATTCAAGAATGGCAGATTCCACTCAGCGGGGGCGTCGTCGGGCAGTAGCGCGGGGGATTCGACGACTGGCGAAATCCGCCGAATCATCAGCTCTTTCGAGCCCAACATTTCCAGGGCGCGGCTCAGGTTGTCGGCCCTGTGGCCGAGATTGGCTCCGAGTCCCAGATAGGTCTGCATTCGAGTCGTCGAAAGTTCCGAAAGACGAACAATGGTCGCGGCAGGTAAGAGTATAACGGCAGCGAACATTGCCGATGGCGGCGTAAGTGTTCCGCGCTTACAATTCGATCGAACGTAACGATCACAAGAAGAAAGGGCATCACAATGAAATCGCGTGCGGCGGTGGCCTGGGAAGCAGGACAACCGCTATCAATCGAAGAAGTAGACGTGGCCGGTCCGGGGGATGGGGAAGTGCTCGTACGTATAGTGGCGAGCGGGGTATGCCACACCGACGCCTTCACGCTGTCGGGTGAGGATCCGGAGGGCGCTTTCCCGGTAATCCTCGGTCATGAGGGGGGTGGTGTCGTAGAAGAAATCGGCGCGGGTGTTCGCAGCGTCAAGCCGGGCGACCACGTCATACCGCTCTACACGCCGGAGTGCGGCGAGTGCGAGTTCTGCGTTTCCGGAAAGACCAATCTCTGCCAGGCTATCCGTGTGACGCAAGGGCAGGGCGTGATGCCTGACGGTAAATCTCGTTTCTCCTGCGCCGGCAAAGATATTCTGCATTTCATGGGCACGTCGACGTTTTCTGAATACACGGTGTTACCGGAGATCGCCGTGGCCAAGGTTGCGCAGGAAGCACCTTTGGACAGCGTTTGCCTGCTGGGCTGCGGAATCACGACAGGAATTGGCGCGGTCCTCAATACCGCGAAGGTTGAGCCTGGTTCGACGGTAGCGGTCTTCGGCCTGGGCGGAGTTGGGTTGAGTGTTATTCAAGGCGCCGTCATGGCTAAGGCGGCTCGAATTCTCGCGATCGATATTAATGTCGACAAGGAAGAGATGGCGCGTCAACTGGGCGCGACCGATTTCGTCAATCCGAACGACTACGATGAGCCTATCCAAGAGGTGATCGTCGATATGACGAATGGCGGCGTCGATTATTCGTTCGAAGCGGTCGGCAACGTGAATCTCATGCGCGCGGCGCTGGAATGCTGTCACAAGGGTTGGGGTGAATCTACGATCATTGGGGTGGCCGGCGCGGGGCAGGAGATCGGCACTCGGCCGTTCCAACTCGTCACCGGACGCGTCTGGCGCGGTAGCGCATTCGGTGGAGTGAAGGGTCGCAGCCAGCTACCCGGCATGGTGGAGCGGTATCTTGCCGGCGAGATCAAGGTCGATGAGATGATCACGCATACGATGGGCCTCGAGGACATCAACAAGGCCTTCGATCTGATGCATGAAGGCGCAAGTATCCGTTCGGTGATCCACTTTTAGGGGCCGCTACAGATACGGCTAATACGGGGACTGGTCTACCTAACTCACGAACCGTGTTGAGCTGCTGGATAGTTAGGTAGACCAGTCCCCGTATTAGCCGTATCTGTAGCGTGATATCAGCGCAGGTCGAACCGCACCGATACACCGGCGTAGGCGTTGCGCTCCGGCCCGGGCTCGAAGTATCTGCCGCCGAATGCATTGATCCTGACGTTGGAGTTATAGGTTTCGTCGAACAGATTATTGACGCCGATAAATGGTGAGAGAATCATCGAGCCGATAGCTCGCTCGAAGCCGAATCTCAGGTTCGCGATCGAGTACGCGTCGTTGGTCGCCGTGTTGGAGTTATTCGTGAACTGCTCATCGACGTAGAGCGCATCCAATGCGCCGTACCATCCCGATGGATGGTTGTAGATTGCCTCGCCGAACAGGACATTCTCGGCGGTTCCCGGAATCGTATTTCCTGAGAAGTCATTGCCGTTATCGTCGAGAAAAGTATCGAACTCGAAGTCTGAATAGGTATAGCTGATAGTTAGATTCAGCCGGTCCATTGGCGTCGATGCGAGAGCGAATTCCAGCCCGGCGCGACTCGATTCTCCCGCATTAGAGAAGAAGTCCCGGCCGGGGCTGCTCTGGAGCTCGAAGGGGATGAGTTCGTCGTCTACATCGATCTGAAAGATCGCCAGCTCGTAAGTGCTGCGCTCGCCCAAGGCTCCGCGTAGACCGACCTCGAAATTCGTCGCTGTTTGGGGTTCGAGCATCGTATTGAATCCGCCTGCACCGGACGGATTGGCAAGCTCTGTCGTCGTCGGCGTTTCGAATGAGGTCGAAATCGTACCGTAGACGTTTAACGCCGGCGAGAGGTCCACGAGAATCCCGAGCATCGGACTCACATCGTCAAAAGTCAGCGAGCCGGAGTCATCGCCATCGCTGAGAAAGTGATCGTCGACGTCGAATTCCAGTTCGTCATAGCGAAGTCCGAAGGACACTTCGAGATTATCGTTCAATGTCAGTTCGTTTTGGACGAAAATCCCCTGGCTCGTGACGTGCTCATTCTGATCGAACGTGAGTGCGCCGCGGTTGCCGAGGTCGTTGTCGAAGCGGCGCCGGTCATCGTCCTGGTCATCGAAGTCTACACCGACGATCCACCGACTCGGCGTATTGCCCCACATGCCGTCGTAGCGATACGTGACACCGACGCCAGCGAAGAAGCGCTCCAGATCCACGGCGCCGCCACCAGTGAACGGCAACTTATTGCGGAAATCGCGCGAAACGTAGTAGTTACGAGCCGTGATTTCGTGCCGCTCACCCAACGGTAACGTATAGACGAAACCGAGACGGGACTGTTCGAGTGCCTCACCTGCATCGAACGCGACATTCCGGTCCCGTGCCGAGCGCGGATCTGCTTCGGCTTGCGCCGCGTTGATACCACCCGGGTCATTAGAGATGGGCTGGTCGGTAAAATTCACGACGGCCATGAAAGTGCTGTCAGCGCCCAGGTCGAAATTGAAACGGCCGGTAAATTGGGTGTTCTCCGCCTCGCTGTGGGCACGGTATCCGTCGAGTTCCGAATCGGAGAGACTGACGAAGTAACCCATCCGCTCGGTTCGGCCGCCTGCCTTCACTTGCAGCTTTCTGTAGTCGTAGTAGCCGACGGTAACTCTCGCATCGATCATCGGGGTTTCCGGCGCGCGTTCCGACGTGACGCTCACCACTCCCCCCGACGCGTTGCCGTAGAGCGAGGAGCTCGGTCCTCGTATGACCTCGATCTGACGGATTGTGCCAAGGTCGATGCTGTCGACCTGGCCCTGGCCGTCGGGTAGTGTTTCGGGAATTCCGTCGACGAGAATTTTGATGCCGCGAATGCCGAAACTGGAGCGAGCACCGAATCCTCTGATGGCGATGCGCAGGTCCTGGGCGAAGTTGTAACGGTTCTGCATGAATAAACCCGGGACACGGGTCAGCGCCTCGTCCAGGCCGAGCTGTTGTCGACCCAGCTGGATTTCATCCTGCGTTACGACACTGACAGCAGCCGGCACGCGGTCCAACGGCCGGCTTAGCCGGGTTGCCTCGACGATGATCTCTTCTAATTCCGCCGTACTCGTCTGGGCGCCTTCTTGCGCAATCAGCGTCCCCGGCAACAGTAGAGCGCCGAGCCAACAGGCAAGGTATCGCGTCGGACGGATAACCGTGCTTTTACCTAATTGCATATCGAGGTCACAGTTTCGGGGACTCGTATCATGACCGATACGACCACCGTGTCGCAACGAGTACAGTCCGGACCAATCTAGAATGGCGCTGTTCAGCCGTTCTCAGGCGCACCGCGGCTCCGCTCGGCCGTTCTCTTGTTATTTCTCCAGCTCCGCTTGGGACTTCTTCCGGCTTCTGGATAGATTCTTCGTAGACGAAACCGCTACTGTTGCGTTGTAGGGGGCAGGACTGAATAAACACAGGATTTGAACCGATGAATACCTTACGAGTACTAGCAGGTGTGGCATTGATGTTAACCGGTATGGCGACCGCCCACGCGACCGACGTCGCGCCGGCCTGGCGCAGCCCCGGCTTCGTCATGGAGGAGATCGTTGTCACGGCCGAGGCGCCTTCAAGCTATTGCATGGAGGAGATCGTGGTCACGGCGCGACTCGAAGATCTTCCGGCGCGGCTGGCGATGCGAACTCGATTCATTCGGAACATGCGGAACGTATTGCACTTCTAACTACGGCACGAATGCCCCCCCAGGGGAGGCTCTTGAGGCATCGCTTCGGGAGCTTCCCCGTTTTTTTGTCCGCGATTCCGTGTTACTTCTCTACTTCTCGCTAACGCCTCAGGCGTCGCTATCGAGTGCCCGTCGGATAACGTAGAGGACGTTGTCCGTATGCGCCTGAGTCTCGATATCGCCGCGACGCCTGCCGTCCATCATCTCCTCTATCGTTCGCAAGTGGTACAGCGCGATCGACTGTGACGGGTAGTCGTAATCGTCATCGTCACTGACAACATCGATCAGCTTCGAGACGTACTCCAGTTGCAGATTCTGCCGGAATGTATTGACGTCTCTCCGCAAGTCTTCGGCGAATATCGCGTCAGTGAGATCGGCCATGAGATCGGTGAGCGCGTACTCATTACCATACAGTCTGGAGTCTGTGATGCGAGTCATGACGTTCGGGTGCAGTAGATGCGTGAGCACGCCGCGTTGCAGGGCGAGTAGCCACTCGTGAATCTTGGGATCTTCGGTCTCGCCATAGAAATTCCAGAGTCTTCGTTGTTCCTGGAGATGGCTGTACAGTTCCGCGGACCCCGCGAACGCGTTCGGCGCGAACAGATGCGCGGCTAAACCGGCCATCGCGCGTCGCTGATCGTCGAGACTCACCGGAGTGAAGGGCGTCGTCGCACCGACCTGGCCGACGATGGACCGGTTAATATAGACGCCGCCGATGTATCGCGACATTACCGTAATCGAACGCGCGATCTGCGCCAGCATGACAACATACGCGTCCCGAAGCTGATGGTAGGACTCGCCTTCCGTCGTGTTCTTGTCGCGGGCAATAGTGAGCAGATCTTCAATGAGCCCGAGCCGTTCGTCCGCGTAGCCGATCGGATCGCTCGTCATGTCGTACATGAGCACGCGCGGGTCCATTGCCCATCCGGCCCGCGCCATGACGTGATCGTCAGTGCCGAACAACAGCGCAGGCTCCGTCGAGCGAGCGGCTATTCCGGAAAGCCGCTGCGCCTCGACTGTCGCGTCACCCGAGCCGGCCGAGTAGCTGTAGTTTACGATCCAGTCGTCGTACGGGCCGGGTTGGGTCGTAAAGAATTTTGTGTGCTCACGACCGGGCGGCGCGATATGGATATCGGTGTAGTCCATGACAGACGCGTACAGTCCCGACCGGCTAACCGCGTCTGCGTCATAAGACTCGTCCAGTCCCAACATATGAGAAGACGCAAAGTTATGGGCAAAGCCTAAGGTGTGGCCAACCTCATGCAGAACGAGATCGATGAGGAATTCTTGTGTGACCTGTTCTTCGAGCGCCGAGTCCATGCCGAGCGCTTTGACCGCGAAGCGGCCGAACACCTGGCTCAACTGCATCTGGTAGCCGAACGAGCAATAGCCGAGCTGTGACCCGGACAAGGATGTCGGAAGCTCAGCGCCGGGGACGCCGAGGCCGTCGAGAATCTGCTGGTAGCGAACGCGCCGAATCACGCCGGCGTATTCGAGCATGATGTCCGCGCCGAGTATCTGTCCGGTGCGCGGGTTCGTGAAGGAGGGGCCGTAGCCAGAGAACGGCGGATTCGGCGACGACGTCCAACGCAGTACGTTGTAGCGAATATCGCCGGCGTTCCACTCGGCATCGTCAGGTTGTACTTCAACGACCAGAGCATTCCTGAAGCCGATTTTATCGAACGAATGATTCCAAGCGAGCACGCCCTCCCTGATCGCGTCCCTGAATTCGAGTGGTGTTGTATTTTCGATCCACCAGGTGATTGGTTCCACCGGCTCCGAGATTGTGGCTTCAGGGTCTCGCTTGACGAGATGCCAGCGTTCAATGAGGTCGCGGTAGGGAGTTGGGCTATCGTCCGTCAGGTCCGTGACCTGCTCGGCGAAATATCCCATGCGATGATCGGTCAAGCGCGACTGGTAATTACCGTTCGGCATGGCGATTAGCGAGTGTTGTACATAGATACTCACGTAGCGGCTGTCGGTAATGTCTCGGTTGCCTGAGACCACGGGCGCGGGATTCTCGTAGACGTACTCGACTTGGATGTCGGTATTCAGCGGGTAGTTTCTGATTTCAATTATTTTGCTTTTCTCGTCGCTCAGATCGCCGAGGCGGAAGCGGTCTCCGGGCGAATCGTCGGGGTCCGGCGACGCCTTGATCTGGTTCAGGGTCTCGTTGACGAAAATATTGTCCGCATCGATAAGAATTCTGCCGCTGACCTCGTCTTCTGCCAGAATGCTTTCCGACGCCAATAACGCCGGGCTGATATTGGCGCCGGCCGCGCGGCTAAGCGGGCTATCCGGGTCGAAGTAGAAGGCCGTGTTTTCGGAACGAATTTCGATTCGGTCGAAGTGGCGCGATAGGGAAAGAACGCGGTTGTCGCGGTAGTTACCGCGAAAATGTCCGCCCTGTACGACCCCATCCGTACTTACGGCTATATAGAGGTATTCTCGGTCCAGCTGATCGACCCCGATCTCGAGATAGCTCTGGCCTGTTTCGCGGTCGCGATAGAGCGTGAATAAGCCGTCGAAGCGCTCACTGTTCTCGGTCACTTCAGCGATGGTCTTGGTTTCAGCCTCGTCGTCGTCCGTTTCCTGAGCGACGACCGGGGTAGCGGCTCCGGCTAGACCTAGCAACAGTGCTGTCCGTAGATAATCTGGGTATCTCATGATGACGACCTCCGCAACGGTCTCGAAGCATAGAGAATCCGGGGCTGATGGGCCAGCGTGAATTTCGCAGGATATCGCGGCACACCAAAGCCATGTCGCAGGTGCTTTTCGAGGGGAAGAAGGATAAGAATAAGCTGTGGAGCTGATCTCTTTCGCTGAGTTTTCCGCGTTTCTCCAAGTCGTCGTTGTCGATCTGATACTGGCGGGGGATAACGCTATCGTTGTTGCGATGGCGGTGGTCGGCTTGCCGGCCGAGCAACGGGCCCGTGTCTTGATTATCGGTATCGTCGCCGCGACGCTCATGCGGGTACTTTTTGCGCTGGTGACGATACAGCTGCTAAACGTACTGGGCTTAGGCCTCGCGGGCGGCGTGTTGCTGCTGTGGGTGAGTTGGAAGCTCTGGCGCGAGCTCAAGGCACAGCGTGAGGAGGATCAGGCGGCCGAGGATATAGACGACATCGTGCACGGGACGCCACTCGGGCACCCGGATGCGCCGAGAAAGACGATGCGCCAGGCAGTTACCCAGGTCGTGATAGCCGATGTCTCGATGTCGTTGGACAACGTGCTCGCGGTTGCCGGGATCGCGCGCGAGCACCAGTGGGTGCTGGTCTCCGGCCTCGTGCTCTCCGTGGCATTTATGGGCCTGGCCGCCGCGCTTATCGCTCGCCTTCTTGCCCGCCATCACTGGATCGGCTTCCTGGGTCTGGCGGTAATTTTCTATGTCTCATTGACGATGATCTGGGATGGCGCGAAGCAGGTCATCGACGCGACGTTGTAGCCGTATCAAAAAAGACAAAGGCTGCAGAGTCGTAACAAAACATTGCAGAATCGTAACGTCGGATTAAGTCTAGACGCGTCCTGAGGCTAGCCGGATGTGCTAGACTCTTCGAACACTCAGAATGTTGTATTAATACAACAAGACTGAGACCGAATTGGGGAGTGGCATTATCCGCCGGCAGGGACCGGTGGCATTCTCGAGGGGCGGCCCGTAAGCGCCCCTTTTTCTTGGCAGTCAGTCTCGTCCGGCCAGCCTTGGCCGATTCCGCACGAAGCCAGCGACTATTGAATCACGACGCCGTTCGCCCGATCATAGCCGTGTCGGAATCGCCTCCTGGTGTCATAACAATAGGAAGAACGCTATGCAATCCAATAACCTCAATCGTTGTGTCTTGTTAGGTCTCGCCGGTCTAGCGATTGGCGCCGTTAACGCGCAGGAGCCGGTCGACTGGGACGCAATCGATCTTCGCATCAGCCACGTGGCCGGCAACATTCATATGCTCGAAGGCCGCGGTGGCAATATCGGGCTATCGATCGGGGATGATGGCGTCATCATGATCGACGATCAGTTCGCGCCGCTCACGGACCGGATCGTTGCAGCGATTGGTGAGGTGACCGATGAAGAGGTCCGCTTCTTGATCAATACCCACGTCCATGGGGATCATATCGGCGGAAATGAGAATCTCGGCAACGCCGGCGTTCTGATATTCGCCAACGATCGCGTCCGCATGCGTATGGTCGATGCGTCGACTACGCATGCTGCGTTACCCGTCGTGACCTTCAGCGATACCGTTACCTTGCACGTGAACGGGGAGGAGGTGCACGCGTTCTCCGTGCCGCCCGCGCATACCGACGGCGACAGTTTTATCCACTTCCGCGGCTCCAACGTGCTGCATCTGGGCGACGTGTTCAGGACGAACAATTTTCCGTACATGGATCTGAGTAACGGGGGCGGACTGCCCGGCACGCTCGACGCCCTTGCGATCGCGATCGGCATGGCCGGGCCCGATACGGCGATCATCCCGGGTCACGGTAATGTGTCGACGCGTGACGACGTCGTTGAGTTTCGCGACATGATCCTGATCGTCATGGATCGCGTTTCAGCGCTGATCGACGACGGCAAGTCTTACGCCGAGGTCGCCGCTGCCGGGACGACAGCGGAGTTTGAAGCGAAGTGGGGTGACCCGGAGCGCTTCCTCACGGGACTCTATCAGGAGCTCGGCGGTCAGCTTTAGTGTTCGGTTTGCGCCGTCATTCTCGGTCCTGATTCAACATGCGGGCTAGTTCAGAAGCGAAGCCCCGCGTCTGTATCTATGTCCCGATCGACAAGTCCGGAGACTCTCATCGGCTGATCGAGGCAGCGGGCTGTGAGGTGGTGCTCGGCGACGCGTCGTGGCGTAGCGGTATCGATCGGGACGAGTTGCTGAAGATAGCCGAAGGGGCCGACGCGTTGATGGGTGCGACGATCAAACGCATGCCGATCGATCGTTCGTTTTTTGAGCGGCTGCCCGATCTGCGCATCATCTCCAAGTATTCGATCGGAGTTGAGGATGTCGATCTGGACGCGGCGACAGAGCTGGGCGTTCTCGTTACACACTGCCCCACGGAAGCCAATTGGGGCGGTGTGGCTGAGGGCACGATCGCGTTTATGCTCGCGTTGTTGAAGCGCGTGCGCGAGCGGGATCGACACGTCAAGGACGGCGGCTGGCGGGATTCCTCGCTGCTGGGGACCTATCTCGGCGTACGCCAGGACGGCTATGCCGGGATCACGGTAGGAATTATCGGCCTGGGCCGGATCGGCTCGCGCGTCGCGGATTTGCTCGCACCCTGGCGAGTACGGCTCCTGGCCTGCGACCCCTATGTCGATGACGCTCTGTTCGTCCACCATAACGCCAGGCCAGTCGATTTGAACGACTTGTTGGCGGAGTCCGATGTCGTCACGCTGCACTGCAATCTCACCGCAGAGACGCGTGGCCTTATCGACCGGGAACGGTTAGCGCTGATGAAATCGTCCGCGTTCCTGATCAATACGTCCCGTGGGCCCGTCGTCGATATCGACGCGCTCTGCGATGCGCTGGCGTCAGACAGACTGGCGGGCGCGGCGTTGGACGTGCTGCCTAAGGAACCGCCCGAGATTGATGACCGGGTCCTCGGGATGGGCGACAAAGTATTACTCGCTCCCCATATGGTCAGCGCCAACGTGCCGGGAACACTCGCGCCGGCTATTCCGTGGGCAACGGACGCGACGATGGCCGCTTTGAGAGGGGAAGTGCCGGATCATGTCTGTAATGTGGACGCGATACCGTTGTGGCTCGATCGTTTTGGGGGCAACCCGCTCGTGCCTGTCGTGACAGGTTAACGAGGGATTTTCGTGAAACCGCTGTCGGCCGAGCGAGATAGCTCATGCTGAATCTCAACTCAGATGGGTCGCGAGCGGTCTGGTCCTGGGCGTTCTACGACTTCGCTAACTCGCCATTCACGACGCTGGTGGTGACTTTCGTCTACGCCGCTTGCTGATGGAGAGCAGGCTGCGCGTCGGGATTGCAGTATCGGCCATGGCCACCTTATTTAGCGCAGGGGTTCCAGAATATCAATGGCGCCCGTCAAACTTTGCGTTTACGGTGTTTGGCGTTTACCGTGCCAGGCTTAGGCCTGGCGCTGTAAATGGGCTGCCCACTGAAGACTGAATCTGCGTATGAAGATCATTCCTGAAATCGCGGCCAACAAGGATGAGATGGTCGCCTGGCGCCGCGATATCCACGCCCATCCGGAACTCGCTTACGAGGAGGAGAGAACCGCTGGTCTGGTCGCGGAGCGGCTTGAGGAATGGGGGCTAGCCGTCCATCGCGGCCTCGCGACGACAGGCGTTGTCGGGACGCTCTCCACGGGCAATGGCCCGACCGTTGGGCTGCGCGCCGATATGGATGCGTTGCCCATACAGGAGACAAATTCGTTCGGCCACCGCTCGCGCCACGACGGCAAGATGCACGCGTGCGGGCACGACGGTCACACGACGATGTTGCTCGGCGCCGCGCGCTATCTCGCCGAGTCCCAGGAGTTCTCCGGCACGATCCGGTTCATATTCCAGCCTGCCGAGGAGGCTGCGGGCGGCGCCAAGGTCATGATGGACGATGGCCTGTTCGAGCTGTTTCCGGTGGATGCCGTGTTCGGGATGCACAACTGGCCGGGCCTCGCTGTCGGCCGTTTCGCGATGCGGCCGGGCCCCATGATGGCGTCTTTGGACTGTTTCGACATTGTTGTCGAAGGGCTCGGCGCTCATGGTGCACTACCTCATCAGGGCGTCGATCCAGTGCACGCCGCTGCTCAAGTCATCACCGCCTTGCAGAGTATCGTGAGCCGCAACGTCGATCCGCTTCAAGCCGCGGTCATCAGTGTGACGAAGATTCATGGCGGCGACGCGCACAATATTATTCCGGGCCAGGTGCTGCTTGGCGGCGGCATCCGTTGCTTCGATCCGAAAATGCGCGAGCTGCTCAAAAGCAGAGTCGTCGAGATCGTCGAAGGAATTTGTAGCGGCTTGGGTGCTCGCGGCACGGTTACCTTCGTGAGCGGTTATCCGGCTGTCATCAACGGTCTCGACGCGGTGGGGCTGGCGGCCGGCGTCGCGGCCGATATTGTCGGTGTACGGAACGTCGACGCGGAATCGGATCCCGTGCTGGGTTCTGAAGACTTCGCATTCATGCTGGAAGAGAAACCCGGATGTTACATATTCATCGGCAACGGTGCGGGCGATGGCACCTGCATGATCCATAATCCGGGCTATGATTTTAACGACGATGTGGTCACACTCGGCGCGACGTATTGGGTCAGGCTCGCACAGTCGTTTCTTCGAGATCCGATCGGCTGAGGGCGGCCGATCCAGTCAGTTGAGATGGGCCGGCCGTCGGCGTATCCTAGCCGGCTTTTGGTGGCGAGCCATTAGGGGCTTTTCTCGTGTCCGAGGCCGAACGCAAGATCTTCTTCATTTTCCCTGGGCAGGGTTCTCAGTATCGTGGCATGGGCTCCGACCTGGTGGGAGAGTTCGAGGCCGCGAGGGAGATCTTCGGCAGGGCCAGCGAAGTCGTGGGCTACGACATGGCAGAACTGTGCTTCCATGACCCGGACGGGCAACTCGACCTCACCCGCTATACGCAACCCGCTCTGGTTACACACCAGATGGCCTGCCTGGCGTCGTTCCGGAGTCTGATAGGCGCAGATCAGCCTGTCGTGCCGGCGTTAGCCGCCGGTCATAGCCTCGGTGAGTACACGGCGCTCGTAGCGGGTGGCGCGCTGAGCTTCGAAGACGCCGTGACGCTCGTGAAGCACCGGGGCGAACTGATGAGCGAATTCGGCGAGGGTAGCATGCTCGCCACGACGCTGGATTTGCCGTCCGCCGCCGCGCTGGCGGCGAAGCACTACTGCGCCATCGGCGGTTGTAACTTGCCGGATCAGACGGTCATCGCCGGGGAAGACGACGACCTCGATGCGTTGACAGAAGACCTGACGGCAAATTACCCACGGAAACGGGCGTTCCGTTTGCGTACCGGAGGTGCGTTTCATACCTATCTTATGGTCGACGCGGCGAAGCGATTTCGGAGCATCCTCGCGGAAGCCGAGTTCGGGGCGTTGGAGCTTGCAGTATTAGCGAATTACACGGGCGAAGCCCATGAGTCGGATGCGCAGGCGATACGATCGCGGTTGTTTTTTCAACTCTTTAACCCGGTCCGGTGGCTCGGCTGCATGACGACGGCGCTGGATAAAGGCATTGACACGATCGTCGAGTTCGGTGGCGGTATCGGTAAGGCTGAAGACCCGGCGGAGAAAAGGCCTAATCTTGAGATCATGGTCAAAAAGACCCTGAAAACTCGGGGTCAAGAAGCCACTTATCTGCCTGCGATCAATGCTGCGGGAATTCATCTGGCTGCCGAGCAGCTATCTGGGAACTAGTACATAGTGATCGCCGCCTCTGGCGGCGATAATTCGTCTTTCAATCAATCGGCGTATAAGCCGTGTTTAGGGATATAACCTAAGGAGACCTAGTGAGCGCGTACAAGAAACCCCACGGAGGGGAGTTAAAGAATCTTTATATAGAAAGGCAGGATGCGGAGGACGAGAAAGTCCTCGCGCGGGATCTTCCGTCGTGGGACCTGACCATGCGTCAGCTCAGCGACCTGGAAATGCTACTCAACGGCGCGTTCTCTCCGTTGGAAGGATTCATGGACGCTGACGACTATCAGGGTGTACTCGCGGATATGCGTCTGGCGAGCGGTGTCATGTGGCCGATGCCGATTATGTTGGATGTAACAGAGGAATTCGCGGAATCGATCGAGCCCGGTAAACATATCGCGTTGCGAGATCAAGAGGGAGTCCTGATCGCGACGATGGAAGTCGGCAGCAAGTTCAGCCCCGACAAGAAAGCCGAGGCACTCGCGGTATTCGGTACAGCGGACGAGGCGCATCCCGCTGTCCATTACCTCAATAACCAGGCTAATAACGTGTACCTGGGCGGGACTCTGCGAGGCGTCGAGCCGCCGCATCACTACGACTTCAGACACCTGCGCGACTCGCCGGCACAGGTCAGGGCGCAGTTTGAGAAACTCGGTTGGCGGAAGGTCGTGGCGTTCCAGACGCGAAATCCCATGCATCGGGCGCATCAGGAGCTGACGTTTCGTGCCGCGAAGGAGATTCAGGCGAATCTATTGATTCAGCCTGTCGTCGGGATGACGAAGCCCGGCGATGTCGATCACTTCACGCGTGTACGTTGCTACGAGAAACTGATGGACCATTATCCGGATAAGACCACGATGCTGAGCTTGCTGCCGCTAGCCATGCGCATGGGAGGGCCGCGGGAGGCTCTATGGCACGCGCTGATTAGAAAGAATTATGGTTGCACGCATTTTATCGTCGGCCGCGATCACGCGGGACCCGGCGTGGACAGCGAAGGCAAGCCGTTCTACGGTCCCTATGACGCGCAGGAACTGATGCAAGAGCATGCGGATGAACTCGACATCACGATGGTGCCGTTTAAGAACATGGTGTACGTGGAAGACCGCGCCGAGTATCAGCCGCAAGACGAGGTGGCGAAAGATGTGAAGGTCTTACAGATCTCCGGTACGGAGTTGCGCCGGCGCCTCCGGGAAGGCCTCGACATCCCTGAGTGGTTCTCGTTCCCTGAAGTCATCACGGAACTTCGAAAAACACATCCGCCGCGCCACAAGCAGGGCTTTACCGTGTTTTTCACCGGGCTGTCTGGATCCGGTAAGTCCACGATCGCCAGCGCCCTGATGGTGAAGTTGATGGAGTTGGGAGGTCGGCCGGTTACGCTGCTCGACGGTGACGTCGTCCGTAAAAACCTATCGAGCGAACTCGGTTTCTCGAAGGAGCATCGCGATCTCAATATTCTGCGTATCGGTTACGTGGCGAGTGAGATTACGAAGAATGGCGGGATCGCGATCTGTGCGCCTATCGCGCCTTACACCGCAACCCGACGCTCGGTCCGCGATCTGATAGACCCACTCGGAGGATTCGTCGAGATACACGTCGCGACACCCATCGAAGTCTGCGAGACGCGTGATCGCAAGGGGCTGTATGCGAAAGCTCGCGCAGGGCTGATCAAGGGATTTACCGGGATCGACGATCCTTATGAGGATCCTGCCGATCCGGAGATGCGCATCGATACATCGAACCTTACCCCGGATCTGGCTGCCCATTCGATTCTGATCAAGCTCGAGAGCATGGGTTTTATTCGCTAGCTGATCATCGTTGATCGATCGGAGCGCTGGATCGACACAGCGATCAGTCGGTAGCCGTCAGGTGAGGCTTGCCGGCCAGGCTTGGGTATCGGGGCGTGAGGGCGTACAGTTTAGCCTGACGACTGATGGAGAGACTCATCGAGGGTTCATCGAAGCCGGGTTCGGGCGCGATCGCTCTAGTTTCAGCGGCGGCCGTTGTCGTGCTGGTCTATGGCATGCAGGCGGCAAGCGTGATACTCGTGCCGTTTCTTGTCGCGGCTTTTCTGGCTGTCATCTGCATGCCGCTGATGCGCTCCTTGACGCACCTCAGAGTCCCGGCGGGTATCGCCGTCGCAATCGTCGTGCTGGCAATTATCGGCGCACTGGCCCTGGTCGGCGTATTTGTCGGCGGCCAGATCGCGGAATTCACGTCGCGACTCCCGTTCTACGAACAACAGCTTACCGACAAACTGGCGACGGTTGCGGCACGGTTTGACCAGGAAGTTTCTATAACCGGTTTGCTTGAGCAGATTCAGCCGGCGTCTCCCATGGGTTTGGTCGCCACTCTCTTCGGCAGACTACAAGGGCTATTCGCCAATTTCTTCCTGATCATATTTACCGTCGTTTTCCTATTACTGGAGGCCTCGAGTTTCCCCGGCAAGCTGCAGTTAGTGCTGACGTCCTCTCGGGGCGATCCCGAGTATTTCAAACGCTTTACGAGCGGCGTGCAGCGCTACCTCGGAATTAAGACGGTCGTGAGTCTCGTCACCGGCGTTTTGGCCGGAACGTTGACTGCCGCGTTCGGACTGGATTTCCCGTTGCTCTGGGGGCTGCTTGCATTCCTGTTTAACTACGTACCGAGTATCGGGTCTCTGATCGCCGCGATCCCGCCGGTTGTGTTGGCGTTGGTCCAATTCGGATTCGGTCAGGCTGCGATGATCGGCGTAGGCTATTTCGTACTCAATATCACGATCGGTGGTGTTATCGAGCCGCGCGTCATGGGACGCGGGCTGGGGCTGTCTACCCTCGTAGTGTTTCTCTCACTACTGTTTTGGGGCTGGGTCTTCGGGCCGATCGGCATGTTGCTGTCGGTGCCATTGACGATGACCGCGAAAATCGCATTGGAGTCCAGTACCCGGACCGCGCATATCGCGGTACTACTGGGCGCAGCTGATCCTGCTACGTCACGATAACGACCTATCAGAGATGTTGTGATTCTGACCGCGTTTCCGCGATTGAGAAGCCGCCTGTTGTGCCGCTCATTGGTCTATTGTAGATTGTGACTGGAACTGACACGATGCACTAAGGATGAATCTTGGCGACGAAGTCGAACGACTGTTTCCCGGCTGGAAACGTTGGTACCCGAACCTGTTCGATGCGGCCAGCGATCTCGGTGTAATCCGGGCGCGAGTCTGTTCGCCCGACAGCCTGCTGCTGTCCAAGAGACATTCCAAAGTTCGCAGCGCCGCGGAAGAGGCTCATCGAGAAATGTGGGGCGGCAACGCCAAGGATAAGTAGCCGAAGTCCCACGCAGGTTGAACATTCGCGGAACGAAACCGGTTCTCGCGGCTCATAGATACAATAGAACAACTCAACTCAACTGGGCGGAGCCGTTATGGCATCAAGACTTTCCGTATTAACGCTTGCGCTTCTGGTGTGGACGGCGGCTGGGTGGGCGGTCGAGGCGGGAGATCGTGCGCCGGGCTGGGTTGGCCGCGATGTCCGGGGTCAGTCGGTCTCGTTTCCTGCCCTCGCCGAAGGAAACCCTACGGTTGTCGTTTTTTGGGCAACGTGGTGTCCCTACTGTAAGGCGTTCATACCCTATCTGGAATCGATTCAAAGCGACTACGCTGCAGACGGTGTCCGGATTGTCGCGATCAATTCTCTTGAAAGAGGGGTTGGCGACCCGGTCGCGTATCTCGAGGGGCTGGGCTTTCCCGTCATCGGTATTCTGGATGGTGACGCGATCGCCACGGCCTACGACGTCCAGTTCATACCGGGACTGATGGTTGTGGATGGCAGCGGAGTCGTTTCTTACCGTCGGGCGTCTACCGATCTTCCGCCCGGGCGGACGCTATCGGAGTTCTGGGATGCTGAGGTGCGTGAGGCGCTCGATCTCGCGCTGCGCTGATCGACTTCGGCAAGTGGAACGGTTACCGAATAGGCGCTGATGAGCAGAGCCGTCGTTACAGGCGCCAATCGCGGTATCGGGCTTGAGCTTGCGCGGCAGCTCGTCGCAAGAGGCGACACCGTTGCCGCCACGTGTCGAGCATCGTCCGCGGAACTCAACGCACTGGACGTTGACGTATTCGAGAACGTCGATGTCGGAGATCAGCAGTCGGTGGCCGACTTCGCACATCGCCTGGGTGACGAGCCCATCGATATGCTGATCAACAATGCCGGCATTCTTACCTCGGAAGAACTCGATAGCCTGGACTGGGACCGACTACGTCGCCAGTTTGAAGTCAATACGCTCGGGCCGCTCAGAGTTATTTCGGCATTGATTCCGTGCATGGCGGAGTCCGGAAAAATCGGCATCCTCACCAGTCGCGTCGGCTCGATGGCGGATAATAGTTCGGGCGGCATGTACGGCTATCGAATCTCGAAGGTGGGCGCGAACATGGTTGGCGTGAACCTCGCCCACGATCTCAAAGCGAGAGGGATCGCGGTCTTTCTGCTGCATCCCGGCTACGTTAGGACCGGGATGACTCGGGGTCAGGGTTTCACGGGCCCGGACGAGGCCGCGCGAGGGCTCATCGAACGCATGGACACGCTAACGCTCGCGGACACCGGTACGTTCTGGCACGCGAACGGCGATTCGCTACCGTGGTAACCGGCAAGCCCACAGTTTCTTAATCGGGTATAACCGCCACGGCTTCGACCTCGAGTATGAACCGCGGGTCGCTCGCCAAGCGGACAATCTCCACCGTCGTGCTTGCAGGGCGATGATCCGGCCCCCAGTAACGATTCATAACCGCATTGATCCCGTCTTGATTGTTACCGACGTCTTTAACGAATCGGGTAACTTGAACAACGTCGCTGAGCTGCCCGCCGCCGGCCTCGACTGTCAACTTGATCCGTTCCATAACTCTGATCGTCTGCGCCTCGACGCCAAAGTCGAGATGATCGAATTCCGTGGGGTCGTGAGGGTGGCTATGCGGGACGGGCGCGCCGCTCGTGCCGGATAGAAACAGGATCGTGCCGGAGCGCACCTTCATCGCAGAGGTGAACGGCATGTTGGCGCCCGCTGCCGGCTCAGTGCCCGGTAAGTGGATGTATTCGAAGTGCGGCCCCACGGCTTGACAACCCGCGATCCCTATCGTCAATGCGATGCCGCTCAAGATTCGGATGAGACGGCCGCTAGGTCGTGAAAATGGACTCATGTTGAATGCTCCTTAAGGAACCGCATAGAAACGCTCGGCCGACTTTCGAAAGTTCTGCCGTGCGGATTCGAGATCGAAGGGCCGTTCGCGCAGCGTCTCGGCATCCCACTCGCTTCGGCCGGGCGCGAAATAATCCCCGCCGTAGACATGGATCGCGCCAGTGAATCGCTCAATCGGGTTTGTGACCGAATGAATCGCATCTTCGGAGAGCCGATAGACGTCCTTCGCCGATAGCGCTGCCGCGCCCGTTGCCTCAATGACCTCGCCCGTACGTTTCCAAACGATGTTGTTCTCGCGGCCCGTGTAAATTCCGATGGAGGCCCACAAGTTGTGGTTGTGAGGTAACAGCGAGATCAGCGGGGGCCATATCACGTGCAGGATTGTTACGTCATTGTCGCTGTACAACTTGTGGAGATCAGCCTCCTCGGGTTCCCCGAGCTCTGCGACGATCGCGTTCGGGTCGGAGACGGCACGTCCGAGGACCTCTTCGACGGCGGCCTGGCCGTCCGCATCCATCTGGGCCTGCTTTATATCCTCTACGAATCCGTCGAGATCAAAAGTAGCCATATTTAGCTGCCTTAGTCGCGGCCGAAGTGACCGTTGAAATAAACGACCAATGAATCGAAGTTGATGTCGACGATTCCCCTGAGCCCGCTATCACGGGACTCCAGTTTGAGGCCGAAGCTGTTAATGCCGAAGCCGACCCTGTCCCATGTGTCGTGCTCCACGGTCAAGAGCGTATCGGAAAAGGTTCCGCGGTGCTCACCAGCGGACACGTCCAGCCAGTTGATCTTACCCACAAAACGCCATTTCTCGCCAAAACGGTACTGGCCGCGGATACCAACGGAAGGCAGCGGCGCCTCTTCGACCAGTTTCTCAAAGGCATCGACACCGGTATCCGAGACGTTCTGCGAGTCCGCTACGAGCGCCGCAACGCTTTCTATGACGGTGACATCCACTATGCGGACGCATGGCCCTTGCCCGGCACGGAAGTTCGGACCTACTACCTGCATGCCGACGGTAGACTGGATGCGGAGCTTCCGCGCGCCTCCCATTTTGTCACCCATGTTGTCGTCTCAAGAATCGGTTAACCTGGTATGTGATGGGATTCACGGTTGGGGCCGATTCAGGGTTTCCCCTAATTGCTTGTTAAGTAAAGAAAAGCCGGTTTTTACGCCGGGCCTTCCAGAAATTCCAGATAGTTGGCGGAAACCCCTATCCGGAATTCGTAGAAAAATTAATTCTATTATCAGCCTGGGTCAATCGGGGTTTCCCCTAACCGTCTATCAGGTATCCGGGAAGCGAAGCATCTCCCGATCTGGGATAGATCATCTGAGTTTTCGCATATTGTTCTGCAGGATTGGCATAAGGGCGTCGTTCCAGCCGTGTATCCTTAGCCATCCAGGTATCCCTCCCGCCTCAGCTTCGGAAGTCTCAATGCAAATGATCATCGCTAGCCGCCTAGTCGATGGGCGCGTCGTGTTTATGGACGCCGAAGCCGGTTGGCCCGTATCGATAGACGATGGCGTTCTGCTGGACACGGAGGAAGATACTGAACGGCTATTGGTCGTTGCCGAGAAGGCAGTTCAGAATTGTGAAATTGTGGATCCCTATCCGATTGAGGTAGTTGTTGAGAACGGCGAACGTCGCCCGGCTGAGGTCCGCGAAGCGATTCGCGCGTTTGGTCCGTCTGTGCGCACCGACCAACTCGTCGAGAGTGAGTAAGAAGAATGTATCGATACGATGAATTCGATGACAAGCTCGTAGGAGAGCGCGTCGAGCAGTTCCGCCGCCAGGTCGAACGTCGCCTTGCCGGTGAACTGAGCGAAGATCAATTCAAGCCGTTGCGGCTCATGAACGGCCTCTATATGCAGCTGCATGCCTACATGTTGCGCGTCAACGTTCCCTACGGCAGCCTGTCATCGAAGCAGATGCGCGCTTTCGCCCATATTGCGCGAACCTACGACAAGGGGTTCGGCCATTTCACGACACGGCAGAATATCCAATACAACTGGGTCAAGTTGGAAGAGACTCCGGACCTTCTCCGTGAACTCGCCGACGTTGAGGTGACGGCGATCCAGTCGTCTGGAAACTGCGTGCGTAATATCACCTCCGATCAATACGCGGGTAGGGCCGAGGAGGAACTGGCAGACCCCAGAATTTATTGTGAGTTGTTGCGGCAATACTCTGTGTTACACCCCGAGTTTTCGTACCTGCCCCGTAAATTCAAGATAGCCGTGACCGGTTCTCCGACGGATCGTGCGGCTGTAGCGCTACATGACATCGGCTTGCGAATGCATCGAAACGATGCCGGCGAGATGGGCTTCGAGGTCCTCGTCGGCGGCGGTCAGGGGCGGACGCCGTTCATCGCCCACACGATTCGTGAGTGGCTGGCACCGGAACATGTGCTGTCCTACGTCGAAGCCATTCTACGCATCTACAATATCTTCGGTCGGCGCGACAATATCAATAAGGCGCGGATCAAGATTATCGTGAATCAAATGGGCATCGATAAGTATCGCGAGCTCGTCGATGAGGAATGGGAGCGAATCAGGGACGGTGCGCTCAAGCTTCCCCAGGAGGAGATCGATCGAATCGATGCGTACTTCGCGCCGCCTGTCTACGAGACGCTCGAAGATCTGACGACGGAGCTTGGTGCGCTCCGCGAGGCCGATACGGACTTCGATCGCTGGATGGGCAGTAATGTCATCGCTCACAAGATCGACGGCTACAGTATCGTCAATATCACGCTGAAAGCGCCGGGTCGCGTCCCCGGGGATATCAACGCCGACGACATGGATGCCATCGCCGATCTCGCGGACCGGTACAGTCTCGGCGAGATCCGCGTCAGCCATCGCCAGAACCTGACCCTGGTCGATGTCCAGCAGCGGGATCTGCATACACTCTGGCAGGAACTCGATGCGCTCACACTCGCGACCCCGAACCTGGGTCAGCTGACCGACATCATCTGCTGCCCGGGTCTGGACTACTGCAATCTCGCGAACGCTCGTTCGATACCGTTAGCGGACGACATCAATCAGCACTTTCTCGATGTGGATCATCTCGCTCTGGTCGGTGATCTCACCGTCAATATCTCGGGTTGCATGAACGCTTGCGGCCACCACCACGTTGGCAATATCGGCATTCTCGGCGTCGATAAACGCGGCAAGGAATACTTCCAGCTGACACTCGGCGGCTCCTCCGATGAGGGCGCATCGTTGGGCGACCGGCTCGGCCGAGGGTTGCCGCAGGAAGAGGTGCCGGGCGCGATTGAGGCCATCGTCGACTGCTATCTTGAGGTTCGTGAGGACGGCGAACGTTTTCTGGACGCATATCGCCGCGTCGGGATCGAGCCGTTCAAGGACGCCGTCTACGGCACCGCCGACAACAAGGAAGTCGCCTGATGGCTCTGATCAAGAATGGCGAGCTGGCCGACGATTCCTTCGTTTTCGTTGACGACGACGCAGCTTTACCGCCGAACGGCGCCGTCATCGTCGGCCTCGCGCTCTGGCAGACTTCTCGTGAAGACCTGCTGCAGCGTAGTGAGGCGATCGGTCTAGTGCTGAAAAGCGACCAGCCGCCGGAACTGATCGGCGACGGGCTTCAGCAGCTGGCCGTCATTGCCCTGGAATTCCCGGCTTTTCGCGACGGCCGAGCGTACTCCTACGCACGGCTCCTGCGGGAAAAGTATGATTTTCGGGGCGAATTGCGTGCCGTCGGCGATGTGCTCCTGGAGCAGCTGCACTTCATGGTTCGAACCGGATTCGATGCTTTCGACATTCAGAGCGATGATTCGCTCGCAGACTTCGAGGTCGCCGCCGCGGATTTTTCCGTTTGGTATCAACCAACAGCCGATGGTCGCGATACCGCTTTAGAGCTTCGTCGGCGACAATAACGTCTAAGGCTTTCCACAAGTGACCACGGCATTCCCCCCGCACCTGAAAAATGCGTCATGTTGGCCGTCTTTTCTCTCGTTATACACGCTGAAGTAACGTCAAGCCAATGATTTTATTGATAAAGAGAATATTGACTATTTTTTAACCAATCTAAGAACGTGTCGCACGCTATCAGGCGCGAGCGGTCATATTCATCCGGTTATCCACAGAGTTATCCACAGAATCTGTGGATTATTTTTTCCGACGGCGACGGTCTTGATCGCGCCGCTTCTGTCTCTCAAACTGGCCATTGAAGACTCACCGCGGGCTGCGAATTTGTAACGCTATGAATCGTCGACACATCTTGCACGGTGGCGCCTTAATGAGCGCCGCTCCGTCACTGCTTATCGCTGCGGGCGTCGATGCCCCCCTCAGTCCGTTCGGCGAAGATTCTACAGCCGAGGAGGTGACCGACGGTCTCGATCTCACCGACAAGACGGCATTGGTCACCGGGGTCAATACGGGAATCGGTTACGAGACGATGAGGGTATTGGCGCTGCGGGGTGCCCATGTTCTGGGCACGGCGCGGACGGCTGAGAAGGGGCAGATCGCGTGCGCCAGCGTCGTCGGACGCGCAACGCCGCTGGTGCTGGAGTTGTCGGATTTCGATTCGGTCGTGGCTTGTGCAGACGCAGCACAAGCGCAGGCCGGCTCCATCGACATCCTGGTCTGCAATGCCGGCGTTCTGCTGAACGAGCTGCAGCAGGTGCGTGGTCTGGAGATGCACTTCGTTGTCAATCACCTCGGTCATTTCATTCTGGTGAATCGTTTGCTGGAGGCCGTTCTCGCAGCGCCCGAAGGCAGAGTCGTCGTGGTCTCGAGCCGCGCGCATCGGTCGGCACCGGCGGATGGCATCCAGTTCGACAATCTTGCGGGCGCGGGCGACTTCGATCGCCAGGCGTTCTATGGACACTCTAAACTCGCCAACGGCCTGTTCTCACACGAGCTTGCGCGACGCCTGGAAGGTAGCAACGCTACCTCAAACTCGTTGCACCCCGGT
>Ga0310122_10000261_pt1 | contig 34440 bp, 28 predicted proteins | sample CB6_Bottom_1051__FD_203503 | JGI IMG/M metagenome (GOLD analysis project Ga0310122, IMG submission 203503) | Marine microbial communities from Western Arctic Ocean, Canada - CB6_Bottom_1051 | ecosystem: Environmental > Aquatic > Marine > Oceanic | place: Canada: Western Arctic Ocean | collected...
ACTGCAGGAAACTATGAAACTGGCCGGTCTCGCAGATGAATTAGGCTACTACCGCTATTGGGTCGCCGAACATCACGCCTCCGATGCCCTGGCAGGCTGCGCACCGGAAGTTCTATTAGGTAGGCTGGGGGCAGAAACAACGCAAATCCGGCTGGGTTCTGGCGGTGTCATGTTGCCGCACTACAGCCCCTACAAGGTAGCGGAGAATTTCAAGCTGTTGCAGACGCTCTATCCTGGCCGTATTGATCTCGGTATAGGACGGGCACCGGGGACTGATCCGTTTACAGCCGCCGCCATCCGTTATGGCTCCAGGGTTGGTCCGGAACATTTTCCCAATATGGTGCTGGATCTGCAGGCCCTGCTAAACGATTCCGATCCCCACACGCCGGGCATGGAAAATGCCCGTGCCTTCCCCCAGGTAGAAATCCCTCCCCAACTATGGATGCTGGGTTCCAGCGAAGACAGTGCGACGCTGGCGGCGCTGACCGGCCTGCCCTACAACTTTGCCTATTTCATTAACCCGACGATTCGACCTGACATCTTCGATCACTACCGTGAGCGGTTCAAGCCCGGACCCAATTACAGCGAGCCCCACACCTGCCTCACGTTGTTCAGCATAACGGCGGCGACGGAAGCGGAAGCGCTGAGCCTGTCCCGCAGCAGAGACCTGTGGTTTATCAGGTTGTTGCGGGGGAATCCGGGGCCTTTTCCGAGTGTGGAAGCGGCGGAGAATTATGACTATTCGGCCGCTGAGCTCAAGATCATTGCGGAAAATCAGGACCGGCGCGCGGTCGGGACACCGGCACAGGTGAAGGAGAAATTGCTGAGTCTGGCGCAGCAGTTTAAGGCCGACGAAATAATGTTGGTCACCATCACCCATGATCCTGTGGCCAGGCGCCGCTCTTATGAATTGCTGGCCTCGGTGTGGTTTTAGTCTGCGTACCAGCGCTTCCCAGATGGACTCCGCAGCCCCAAATCTTTATGCTGGGCACCTGTTTTGGAGAAAAAACAATAACGAGGAGATGCATCATGCGATTCCTGGCTGCAGTGTTCGCTTCCCTGATTTTAACCGCTCTGCTGGCGCTACCGGCCCACGCACAATTGGCGGTTCCCAATGCCGCCGGCATGACTTATGGACATGTGCACCTGAATGTATCAGATATCGAACTGCACAAGCGGATCTGGGTCGATCACTTCGGCGGTGTGGTGGTGCAAAAAGGCGCGCTGACTGCGGTGCGCCTGCCCAATTTATTGGTAGCGTTGACAGCGCGAGAACCCACCATGGGGACTCGCGATACCCTGATGGATCACTTCGGATTCAAGGTGCGCAACATCGCTGGTTTTCTGGATAAATGGCGCGCCGCAGGCATGGAAGTGGGGCCAGAGTTTATTGGCTCCGAGGGCCAGTCCAACGCCTATGTCATGCTGCCGGATGAGGTCTATGTAGAATTGCAGGAGGATCAAGGGCTGTCTACGGAAATTAGTGGCTACCATATTCACTTCAGAACTCCCCAGTTCGAGGAACTGCTGGCCTGGTACACGGATATTTTCGGCCTGGAAGTAAAACCGAGAGGCAGGATAACTACCACCACCAACGCGCCAGGAATGAACATGAGTTTCGGTGACTCTGAGGAAACTAGATTACCTACCCGAGGTTCCGCCTTAGACCATATCGGATTTGAGTTTGACGACCTGGAGGCATTCTGCAAATACCTTGAATCGAAGGGCGTTGAATTCGACGTGCCTTTTCGGGATATCCCCTCGATTGGATTGAAGATCGCATTCATCACCGACCCGGCGGGTACCTTCATTGAACTCACCCAAGGCTACGACGAGTTCTAAAACATCCAGATGCTAAAAATAAGAACTCCCTCCACTGCCGCCCTGCCTTTCATCATAGGATTTCTGGCATTAAGCGGTATCGGTGGATCCATATTTTTCTTCACTCACGAACCCAATAACCAGGGTTTCATAGACTATCCAAATATAACGAACTTTCATGTGATACCTGGCGCCATCTATCTGGTCCTGGCGCCATTTCAATTTTCCGCGACACTGCGAAAGAGATCACTCAACACCCATCGTTTTGCAGGCAGAGTACTGTCGGCTATCGGTCTGGTGGTGGGAGCCACGGCTCTATTTCTGGGTCTTATCGTTCCCTACTCCGGCGTTTCCGAGCAGTTGGTGATCGGCTTCTTTGGTGTTCTTTTCCTCTTCTCTATTGTCAGAGGGTTTCTTTACATTAGAAGCAAAGAGATTGCATTACACCGCGAGTGGATGATGCGAGCGTTTGCCATCGGCCTCAGCATCGCCACCATGCGCTTAATCTTCATACCGGCATTGATCATCGTTGGCAATCCGACGCGCCAGGAAACAGAGATGCTTTCGATCATTGCGTTTACCATCGCCTTTGTCTTGCATTGCAGTATTGCCGAGATATGGATAAGGACTACCCGCAAAGCGATCGCCTAGTGTCGACTAACTTAGACAATCCCCTCAATTTCGAAGCGGAACCAAAAAATGGATAAGGCCAGACCAAAAATTGCCACCGCATTGAATTTATTGTTCACAGTATCCAGTGTGATTGCTGCGAATTCGGCTTTTTCACAGACCATTTCTCTCGAGCAGATCATGGCCGAACCCGACTGGATTGGTCGAGCTCCGCAACAAGCCTACTGGTCTGATGACAGCGATTCTATTTATTTTTTCCAGAAAAGGCAGTCGTCGGAGCATGTCGATTTGTACCGGGTAGAACGCGACGGCGAGGACCTTGAACTGGTCACGCCGGCGCAATATAGTAGTGCCGATGTGGCGGGTGACATTCTATCTTCCGACTTCCGGCTAAAAGTCTACGAACGAGCAGGCGACATCTATGTCAAGAACCTGCGTCGTAATGAAATCACGCAACTCACACGTACCGCGGCCGACGAAACCAACCCGGCTTTCAGCGCTGACGGTAACAAGGTGTTTTTTAATCGAAACAACACGCTGTTGGTTAGAGATCTTGCCAGTGGCCTGGAATATCAAGCGGCAGATCTCCGCCTGCAAGACTCCCCCGATGAAGAGGAAGAGCGCGACTACATCGAGGAGCAGCAGCTACGACTGTTTGACATTATCCGGCTAACAGAAGAAAGAGAAACCTCCGCTGAAGATTTTGCCCGCGAAAGCCAACGCCAGGACAGTGGCCGGCCCCCGCTGCCCTTCTACCTGGGCGAGGACATGGAAATCATTTCCACCGCGCTCTCACCCAGGGAAAACTGGCTGCTAGCAGTCACCAGGAACAGCACAGAGCAGGAGGATGGCAAGGCCGGCAGCATGCCGAATTATGTCTCTGCTTCGGGCTACGTTGAATCCCAGGAGGTTCGTAGCCGAGTGGGAACCACCGACTTCGCTAATCACCAGTTGTTTATCTTCGATCTGCTCAAGCATGAGTTCGCAGAGCTTGAACTGTCAGGCTTGCCAACTCTCGATCAAGACCCCCTGGAGCAGCAACTGCCACGGGAGCACGACGGCAATGAGGACGACGCAGAGGACTCCCTGCGTGAGCTGCAAATTACCGGCCTACAGTGGAACCGGGAAGGCGATCGGGTTCTTTTTCAGGCGATCAGTCGCGACAATAAAGATCGCTGGCTGCTGACGGTCGATACCGAGGATCTCAGCCTTGAGCCACCGGAAGCGGACGCCAGCGACGGATTTGATTCGGAATCGGTGCGAATGTTGCCACTGGGCATGAGTAGTCATCATGTGCGAGTGGTCCATCACAATCACGATCCGGCCTGGATCAACCGGCAGTTTATCGCCGCGCACTGGTTACCAAACAATGAATCCATTGTGTTCCTGTCCGAGTTGGATGGCTATGGCCATCTATATCTACACGAAGCCGGTAAAACCACCCAGTTAACTGCCGGAAAATTTGAAGTCAAGGACCCTGTAGTCACCAGAAATGGCCGGGAAATCTATATTAGTGCCAACGTGAATCATCCCGGGATCTATGAAATTTTCAGACTACAACTCGCCGACGCGGAACTGGAACAGGTCACTGATCTCGGAGGCAGGAATCGATTCCTGCTCTCCCCCGACGAGTCCAGATTATTGATCACGCACAGTGACGCACTCAGCCCAACGGAGCTTTATGTAAAAACCACGAGGCCCAATTCCAGGGCCACGCGCATAACCCACACTATCAGCGAAGAATTCCATAACCTGCCATGGGCACAGCCGGAGTTTATCGCGGTGCCTTCCTCCCAGGTCAGTGACCCCATTCATTCGCGTGTCTATACACCGCTGGGCGATAGTGGCGCTGCCAGGGCCGCCGTGATCTTCATCCACGGCGCCGGCTACCTGCAAAACGCCCATCAAGGCTGGTCCAACTATTTCCGGGAATTCATGTTTCATTCGCTGTTAGTGCAACGAGGATACGTGGTGCTGGACATGGACTACCGCGCTTCCAGTGGCTATGGCAGGGACTGGCGCACCGCCATCTATCAACAGATGGGGACGCCCGAGGTGCAGGATCTGGCGGACGGCATTGACTACCTGGTGGCAAACAAGCATGTCGATCGTGATCGGATCTGTACCTATGGTGGATCCTATGGTGGCTTCCTGACGCTGATGGCCATGTTTAAGCAACCCGAATTGTTTGCCTGCGGTGCCGCGCTAAGGCCCGTTACCGACTGGGCGGCGTACAATCATGGTTACACTTCCAATATACTGAATATTCCCAGCCTGGACCCGTCCGCCTACGAGCGCAGTTCCCCCATAGAATTTGCGGAAGGTCTGGAAAAGCCGCTACTCATCGCCCACGGTATGCAGGATAACAATGTGTTCTTCCAGGATTCCGTGCGCCTGGTACAGAGACTCATCGAATTGAAGAAAGAAAATTGGGAAATGGCGATGTATCCGATCGAAGCCCATGGCTTTCGCGAAGCCTCGAGCTGGCTGGATGAGTACCGGAGAATTTTGAATTTGTTCACCGAGAACCTGGATCGGTAATTCCCCCTTGGCGATGCCGCCATCGAATTGGCATGCTGCCGGTTCTACGCTATGCTGCCAGCAAAAGGATACTACAGTGCGACCCCTGCCCATCCCCTTAAATCACTTCGGCTCCGTTTCAGGGGAGGGCTCGCCCATGCATTTGCCAAGGCAGTTTTCGCGTCGTGGTTTTATGAAACTGGCCGCTGCCACTGCAACCGGTAGTGCCATTGTAAACATGTCACCGCAGATTGCGGCACAGAGCCTGACTTCCTCCGAAAGAACCTTGCTTTTATACGCCATCGATGTGGCCATGGATGCCGGCGCCGACTACGCCGATGGCCGCGTGATCAGAACCCAATTCGAAGCTATCCGCACCCGGGAACAAACCATCACCCAGGTGCAGAGTACGGATTCCTTCGGCATCAATGTGCGCGCCCTGGTGGGAGGCTCGTGGGGATTCTCTGCGAGCCAGATCCTCAGCCGCGACGCGGTCGCGAAGATGGCCAGGGACGCGGTGAGAATCGCCGCGGCGAACAACGCGGTCGCCCCCTCGGCAACGACTCTAGCACCGGTGGATGTCTACCCGGACGCCGATTGGGTCACCCCGCATTCCATCGACCCATTCGATGTGCCCTTGGAAGACAAGGCAGCCCTGCTCCTGAGAACCAACGCGGAAGCCATGCGGGTGAATAATATTCGCTTCGCGTCCAGCAGCATACTCTCGGTGCGGGAGGAGAGACTGGTAGCAACCTCCGAAGGCTCCCTTATTAAACAGACCTTCTATCGCATCAATCCCTCTGTCAATATTACTGCCATCTCCGCCGATGGCAGCGACTTTCAGACTCGCAGCGCGGTGATAGAACCTGCCGGTCGTGGCTACGAGTATGTGATGGGGCTGGAGCTGTCGGGTAATGCCTCACGCTGGGCGGAAGAAGCGGCGATGAAGCTGGAGGCAACACCGGTAGAACCGGGCAAGTGGGATCTGGTACTGCATCCTTCCAATTTGTGGCTCACCATTCATGAATCCATCGGTCACCCCACCGAACTGGATAGAGCCCTGGGCTACGAGGCGAACTATGCCGGCACCTCGTTCCTCTATCCCCCGGAAGATGTGTTAGGGAAGATGCGGCTGGGGCCCGAGTTCATGCAATTCGTTGGCAACCGCACAGAATTTGGCGGCTGTGCCACCACCGGTTGGGACGACGAAGGCGTCGCTGCGGAATTCTGGCCGATTATCGAAGACGGCGTGTTTGTGGATTACCAGACTACTAGAGACCAGGCGGCGTGGATCTCACCCTACACCGGCATCACTAGCAGCCATGGCTGCGCCTACGGCCAAAACTGGGAGAGTATGCCATTTCAACGCATGCCCAATGTGAGTCTGCTGCCGGGGGAAGAAAACCTGAGCGAAGACGACGTCATCGGCGCCACCGAGCGCGGCATATACATCGAGGGGCGTGGCTCCTATTCCATCGATCAGCAACGCTACAACATTCAGTTTGCCGGCCAGGTGTTCTGGGAGATCCGAAACGGCCGCAAGGTCCGAATGCTACGGGATGTCGCCTACGTCGGCAGGACCCCCGAGTTCTGGAATTCACTGGATGTCATTGGCGGCGACCGCACCTATTACCTGGGCGCCTCTTTCGGCGATGCCAAGGGTCAGCCCATGCAGGTGAATGCGGTGTCCCATGGCTGCCCGATTTCCCTGTTTAGAAATATCGATATTTTGAACACCGGCTAGGATGCTCATATGGCAGTAGCGAAGGGCTTGTCCGCAGACGATCTGAAAGCAATCAGCGACCGGATTCTGCAATTGTCGGCAGCCGATCAGTGCCGCGTGCGCATCGATTCGCGCTGGCGCGGCTATACCCGTGTCGCCACCAATCGCATCACCAGTGCCGGCGGTGCCGATAGCACTTCGATCACCATCACCAGTGTCTTCGGCAACCGGGTTGCCTCGGTGGAAACCAACCGCCTGGCAGAGCGTGATTTACTACAGGCGGTGCGACGCTCGGAAGATATGGCACGGCTGGCACCCGAGAACCCTGAATATATGCCGGAGTTAGGACCTCAAAATTACCAGCCGATTCAGGCCTACTATGAATCGACAGGTGAGCTGGAGCCACAGACACGGGCCGAGGCTGCCGCGATCGCCATCCGCCAAGCCCAGGCGGCTGGTCAGATTGCCGCTTCCTACATGGATGTACGAGCCGGCAGCTCTAGCGTGGCCACCTCGAATGGCCTATACGGCTCTCATGCCAGCACCGGCGTCGCCTATACCTTCACCTCACGCAGCCCCGACGGCCTGCAATCGGGTTGGGCAGGAGACGAAGCCAACGACTGGAATAATATCGAGAGTCAGCGCGTTGCCGATGATGCGGTACGCAAATGTCGTGACTGGCGCAAGACCGCGCTGGATCCAGGCTCATACACCGTCATTCTGGAGCCTACCGCCGTCGGCATGTTGATGCTGCGGATGATGAATACCTTTAACCAACGCACCGCCGATGAGGGTCGATCCTATTTCTCCAAAGCCGGGGGTGGCAACCGCATCGGCGAGGCCCTGTTCGATGACAAGGTCAGTATCTGGAGCGACCCCGATCACCGCGATGCGGAAACCTCCCCCTTCAGCGCCGATGGCCAGCGTGTAAGGCGCCAGAGCTGGGTGAGTTCGGGAAGCCTGGAAAATCTCTTTCGCTCTCGCTTCTGGGCCAAGCAGAAAGGGGTCGATGCCCTGCCGCGGCCATCGAACCTGATTATGCAAGGAGGCACGGATTCGCTGCAGGACATGATTGCATCCACGGGCCGTGGCATATTGATCACTCGCTTCTGGTACATAAGGGGATTGAACCCCCGCATTATTTCTTACACCGGGCTGACCCGGGACGGCACCTTTCTGATCGAAGATGGCAAGATCGCGCGCCCGGTTACGAACTTTCGCTTCAATCAATCCCTGGCGCAGATGTTACAGAACGTCGAAATGCTTGGCCCCTCGGTTCGAGTCGCCGCCTCAGAAAACAGCTCGGTCGCCTCCCCCATCGTGGTGCCGGCGCTAAAGTTAAGGGATTTCAATCTCTCCAGCGTGAGCGATGCGATTTAGGTTCATAACTTCTTATTCCAATATTTATCGCGCCATGCATTGAGGGGCAGGATTGATTGATCAAGAACAGGAGGAAGCAAGCTATGTCCAGGCACATTTTAATGGCCTTACTGCTGCTATCGATCTGCAGGCTGTCGATCGCACAAACTGTGGCGCCCGAAACAGGTTCCCTCGTCATCGTCGGGGGCGGCATGCAGGATCTGACTATCCTGCAAAGATTCGCAGCACTTGCCGGCGGGCTTGACGCTGCCATCGTCGTGATTCCAACGGCAGGGGGCGGGGATGATTACAGTGAAGACTGGCCCGGTCTGCGGCAGTTCCAGCAGGCGGGTCTGACCGGACTCACACTAATGCATACCTACGATCGGCAGCTAGCAGACACCGACGCATTTGCGGCGCCGATCAAGCACGCGACAGGGGTCTGGTTTACCGGTGGTCGCCAATGGCGGCTGGCGGATTCTTATCTGGACACCAAGGTTCATGAGGCACTGATAGAACTACTCGATCGCGGCGGCGTCATCGGCGGTTCTTCCGCTGGGGCAACAATTCTCGGCTCCTACCTGGCTCGCGGTGACACGCAGAACAATACCATCATGATGGGCGATCACGAAACCGGCTTCGGTTTCCTCAGGCAGTCCGCCATCGACCAGCATATGCTCAGACGCAACCGGCAATTTGATCTGATAGAAATCATCGATGCCAGACCGGAATTGCTCGGCATAGGATTGGATGAAAACACAGCAATTGTGGTGCGCGGCGATCGCTTCGAGGTCATCGGACAGAGCTATGTCGCCATCTTCGACCACCAGCACATGCTGGACTCCGGCGGCAAATTCTATTTTATGGAACCGGGGGACATCTTCGACCTGAAACAACGCCAGGCGTTTCGACCGCAACGGCTACTGCAGCCATTCGACCGGGTCGTCGAACGAGCCTGGCCCTGAAGCAACGGGCGCATAACCAGCAAATCGCTGCTTCCTCCATATTTCACAGTTCTAATTACCAGTCGAATAATCATGAAAAAAATTAGTTTGTTTTTTGCAGTTGGCTTTATCATCGCGTCAACTAATCTCGCAGCCCAGGTTGATCTCTCCTATTACCTGCCACAAGGCATAAGTTATGATCGATCTGTACCGACTCCTCAATCTGTTCTGGGTCATGAGATCGGAGAATGGCATGTCAGTCATGACAAATTAGTCAACTACATGGTCGCCGTAGCAGAGGCATCTGACAGGGTTACGCTTTCAGAATACGGACGTACCTATGAAAACCGACCATTGCTACTGCTTGTTGTTACTTCGCCTCAAAATCATCAACGCATCGATGCAATCAGGGCTGAACATCTACAACTCACCGAATTAAATTCCGATGCAGTCGATATCGATGCGCAACCCGCTGTTGTCTGGCTGGGTCATAGTGTGCATGGTAACGAAGCAAGTGGGTCCAATTCTTCATTAGTAACGCTGTACCATTTCGCCGCAGCACAGGGCGCAGCAATCGAGGAGCTTCTCCGGGAAACCATTATTTTGATAGACCCGTCTATCAATCCAGATGGACTCAATCGTTTCTCAAGTTGGGTGAACTCACATAAGAGCCAGAACCTGGTCACAGATCCCAACAATCTCGAACAAAATGAAGCCTGGCCAGGAGGCCGCACTAACCACTATTGGTTCGATCTCAACAGGGATTACATTCCGATTCAATTGCCTGAAACAAAGGGGCGAGTTGCCAGGATTCACGAGTGGAAGCCAAACCTGTATACCGATCACCATGAAATGGGCACGAACTCCACTTTCTTCTTCCAGCCAGGTGAGCCAAACAGAGTGCATCCGTTGATACCCGAGCAAAATTATTCCTTGACTGAATCCATTTCTACCTATTTTCAAGAAGGCCTGGACGACATTCAGTCCCTGTATTTTTCGAAAGAAAATTATGATGATTATTATCCAGGCCGAGGCCCTACTTACGTGGACTTCAATGGGGGTGTAGCCATTCTGTTTGAACAGGCGAGTGCTCGAGGCCACGCCCAGGAAAGCACAAACGGAATACTTACCTTTGCCTTTGCCATCCGCAATCATCATCGGTCTGCTCTGGCTTCGGTGAAAGCAGCTCATGAAATGCGCACTGAATTATTGACCTATCAAAGAGATTTTTATGCCAATGCAACCGAGCTGGCCGCGGACGACCCGGTCAAGGCTTACGTATTCGGGTCAGATAAAGATCCAGCCAAAGCATTTCATCTGGCCGAAATTGTCAAACGGCACAAGATTGATATCTATCACTTGACAAAACCTATCCAGATCGGTGAAGCCACATTCAATCCGGAAGCGAGCTATATCGTACCCTTGAATCAACTTCAGTACCGGCTGGTGCATGCGCTGTTTGAGATTCGCAACACGTTCGAGGATAGTCTGTTTTACGATGTGTCTGCCTGGACCTTGCCACTTGCTTTTAACCTGGAATACGAGGCACTCGATCGCCGCGAGTACAACACTGCAATGCTTGGAACCGAGTTTGATCTCGATCGCTTTCCCCGGGGTCAGCTGATCGGTGGTCGCAGCGATTACGCCTATGCCTTCGAATTGCATGGCTACTATGCGCATCGTGCGATTAACCGCTTATTGAATGCAGGAGCAAGGGTCAAAGTCGCCAGTCAGGAATTCATCAGTTCTGACGGCAAAGACTTCGCCATGGGCTCAATCATAGTTCCGTTAGGCATTCAGGATATTGAACTTGAAAATATTCATGAACTGGCAGAGGAAATCGTTAGTCAAGATGCAATCGACGTGTATGGATTTAGTACTGGCAGATCATTGACAGGACCCGACCTCGGAAGCCCTTCCTTTGCAGACGTAGAAAAACCCGAGGTATTGATTCTGGCTGAAGGAGGAATTTCTGCTTACGAAGTTGGCCAGGCCTGGCACTTGCTGGACACTCGATTCGACATGAAACCAACGCTGGTATCGGTGGATCGATTCAACAGGTCTAGTATCGACAGATACAACACCATCGTATTACTCGATGGTAACTACACAGGAGTGAGCAGCGCGGCGGTTACAAAATTGCAAGACTGGAACCGGAAAGGCGGCTTGATAGTTGCTACCAAGCGGGGATCTAAGTGGTTATCCGATATGGAAATCTCCAATGTCTCGTTCGCTGACGTGGAGCCACCTGGGTTGGAAGACGCTGACTACAGCGACTTCGAAGTCATCACTGGATCCCAGGTCATCGGCGGTAGTATATTCAGAGCCCGGCTTGATCTCAGTCATCCTCTGGGTTGGGGATTCTATGAATCGGAAGTACCGCTGTTTAAGAGAGGCACACTGGTCATGAATAAGGCGACCAACCCATTTGCCACACCCTTGGTATATGCCGAAGACTCACTCTGGAGTGGCTACGTGCCCGATGAGAAGCTGCCTCTAATCAATAATTCCGCCGCTGCGGTGATCAGCGCACAAGGGCAGGGGATCATCGTAAGTTTTACTGATGATCCAAACTTCCGGGCATTCTGGTACGGGTCCAATAAGCTGTTTATGAACAGCTTGTTTTTTGGTCGATTAATAAATAGTGGTACTGGCAGGTGATACTGAGGAATTCCAGGGCAGAATTCCAGGGACAGTGACCTTAATTGTGTCCAGTTTCTGCACGAAAATATTTATGCCCAGATAAAAGGACTTTGAAGAATGATCCCAGCACGAAACACCTCTTAGGTAAGCTGACGCATAGCTTGTTTTTGTATTGGATCACTAAATAAGGCATCGGGAGAATTAAGGTTACTGTCCCCCGAACTCTCCCCGAACTACCCCTTCTTATTTCAATATTTATCACGCCACTCATTGAGGGGCGCCTCGACCTTGCGTCGAGCCAACTCGACACCGCCCCAGTAGCCGAGATAGGCGACTAGAATCCACAGTAGTATGGAATCCACGGGCCAGTAGCTGAACCAGATAAATGCGGTAATCATATTACCCAGCTGACCAAGCGCTACCGAAATAACAAATCCGATGATGCCATCTTCAAATAACACGGCGAAACCGGGAAAGCTGAATATGAAACTGAGGAAGTCCGATACTTCAATAACGGAAAACGTCCACAATGCAGCCAAGCCATAGAACCCGCTGCCGAACCACATCCATTTGTTATAAATATAGTTTGCGTTTTGTACTTCCTTCTTTTTGAAGATGGTCTTCATTTTCTTAAGACGTAGCTTGATAGCTCTGTTGTCAGCCTCGCGATCGATTTCACCGCTGCTGTACAACCACGAGAACATAAGCCAAGTGATGACTACCATGGGTAGCCCCAGCCTGATCGAGGCTTCGATTAGGTCAAAAATACCCATGAGGCAACCACGCTAACAAACCCTACTCGAACTGCCCTTCAACCTTCATCAGCCCGGCCTTGATTGCAGCGCCCCAGATGGCATTGCCCTTGTCATTCAGATGCAGCCCATCCTCGACGAAGATATCCGTCATCACGCTGCCATCTGCCTTTAGAAATGGCGTCGCCACGTCGATGTAGTGAACCAGCGGGTCTGACTCGGCGATGGCACTGAGGCGCGCACTGACTTGTTGGGCCTGGGGCCAAACACTCTGCCGGGCAACGCTGGGCTTGACAGATAGTACGTAGATTCGAGTCTGGGCGGAGTTGGCGTGGACACTGGCGACTATTTGTTCGAATTGCCCGATGATCTTGTCTTCGGCGATATTGTAAAACGTATCGTTGTCGCCCTCGTAAATCAGAATCGCTCGAGGCTTGTAAGTCAGGGCGACGCGATCCAGATAGTACAGCACGTCTTCCATCACACTGCCGCCGAAGCCCCTGGGAATGACGGACAGTGGCGCCAGCGCAGCGGCGGCCTGATCATTCCAGCGGGCAATGCTTGAACTGCCGGTCAATACAATGGCGCCCTGGGGCGGCTTCGACATCTTATCCTTGGCTTCGAACGCCTCGATAGCGGATTCGAATCGGGTCGCGTCGAACTCGCGCTGGGCATTAACCTGAAATGCCAACAATGCGAGGCAGAGCAGCAAAGCGCTATTTGTAACTAGTCGAAATCCGGGTTTATTCATGATCTAAACCTTCTGGTTTTGTGATTGATAGTGGCTTGATTTCCAGTCTAATCGATCCGCCCGCCAAATTCTAACCAGAGGGCCAATTCCTTGCCCAGCTGTCGTTGCGCCAGCGCGTCGTAGGCTGCAACCTGCTCGTCAGTCAACACGCCCTGCCAGCGCTTATTGGTGCCTTTATGAAAGAATTTGCTGGTGTCCTTCCAGATGCCTTGAGAGGCACCCGGTGCCATGAATTCGGCGTTCTCCTTCATGGATTTAAATGTCATCCCCTCGACCAGGCTTGGCCACAGGTCTTCGTTAACCGGTATATCCAGGTAGGCTGACAGCCTTCGCATCTCACCGTCAAGATCTTTTAACAGGTCTTCATAGTGTACGAACAGGATATTGGGCTGATGGCGAAATTCCCACCAGGTATTGGCATGGTGCAAATGGGACCAGAACGGATAGCCATCGCCTTCCCACTCGAAGCTGCCCCTACTCAAGCATTCATCGAAGGCCGGCACTATTTCCTGCGGTGGGTGCTGCAGAGGCGGTCCCTGTCGTCCCGGTGCGTTATTGAGCGTCTCGATGCCATCGTAAGTCATATTGTGCCAATGATTCCACATCGACATCCACACATCCTTGCCGTCCCGGCCGATGAAAATGTACTTGATTTCTTCAAAGAATTTAAGCCCGTCCAGCGGGAGTTGGGTCTTAATGTAGCGTCTGTGTTCAAGCCCCTCCAACAACTCGAGGATGACATCGATAGGAGCAAAATTTGCATCCAGCCAGGGAGTGAGTGCATCCTGGGGAATCGGTGGCTGCGGCTGTTGAAACACCAGGGCCGCACATATTCCCTGCATCCAGGTGGTTCCAGCCTTGTAGGAGGTGGTGATAACGATGTCGTCATCACGCACCCGGTGCTGGTCCCAGCGCTTGCTATCGACCAGCGCTGTAATATAGTGATGCTTTATTTCCGGCATCGTACTAGCGGTCATTAATTCGTCCTTATTGAAATTATCATACGGTAGAACAGGTTCAATTCAATTCTCAATATCAGCAGCACCGTACGATTTAGAACTGCTGTAGCACCTCAGAACTGCCTTAGCACTGCTTTTTAACTATTGGTCCGGCCCCTACTTTCGCACCACCAAGAATACACCCACAGCCATGAGTACCAAACCGATTATCCTTTGTACCGAGATCGTGGTCTGAGGCGAGCCCATTAATCCGAACTGATCGATCGTCAGCATCGAAAACAGCTGTCCCAACAACACGAAGGAAACTGCATTCCCAATGCCGAAGCGTGGAGCTACCCAGGTGATGCTCAACACATAAAATACAACAAAAAGCCCGCCAAAATAGAAATACGGTGGCGTTGTGGCGTTATAAAGAGATTTCGGCATGCCTTCGAAAATCAGCAGATATCCGATAGAAGCGATCATGCCTACAAAAAATAGAATGGTTGCGGCCAGGGCCGGACTTTGAAGCTTCTCGCCCAAGCCGGCGTTCAATGCTGCCATGATGGGAATCCCGATGCCCGCAATCAACATTAAAATCGCATAAAAACTGGCATTGTTTTGTATCTCGCTCATTTTAATCCCCGATTCCAAACCTTGGTGCCGTCCCCTGGATCACCCCATAAGATCAGAGCTGCCCTAGTTAATATCCACCGCATGTTGTTTCAGTTTTTCCAGTTGAACGATCTCGAGCGCTCGTTTGTGGGTGCGCATGAGATACACCCTGGGCGCCATATCCTGCTCGTATGCCTCCAGCCATCGCTCGGCACACAGGCACCAGCTATCTCCGGGATTTAATCCGGGAAATCCGAAATCCGGCATCGGTGTAGTCAGGTCGTTGCCGCGAAAGCGTGAATATTCCAGAAAATCCTTGGTGACCTGGATACACACCGTGTGCGAACCAGGATCCTCATCGCTAGTGTTGCAACAGCCATCGCGAAAGAATCCTGTCAACGGGTCGTTGCTACAGGGGACAAGGGGTTCATCGAATACGTTGAGGGACTCTTCCATAAGACTGCTTTTCCTAGGCGTTAATCATGCCGATTTCGTAAAGTGACGACAAGCCCGGCGTTTGGCTCACCGTCTTAATATCATGAACCAGCGACCTACGTTAAGTACATTCGCCATGGCCGCGGCAAAATACGTGAACGCGGCGGCTTTCAATATGCTGCGAATGGCCGGAATATGCTCCGCCTTGATATATTCACCCTCGATCAGTATGGGCAAGGCCTTGTTAAAGCTCGCATCCCACTCTTCCGGCAGAATAATCAAATAGGATAAGGCACCGGCCAACTGCAACAGCAGACTCAAGCCGATAACGGCGCCGATGACCGGCGGCGAGCGCAGTACCACGGCGATGATCGGGAAAGCCAGCATAATCCCGACACCGACCCGACTCAGTAGCAGGGCCTTCGGTAGATAGCGCTTGCGCAGTTCGAATATTTTTTCCTGCCGGTGAAATTGAATAGCATGCCCGACTTCATGAGCGGCGATGGCGATGGCAGTGAGTGATCTGCCATTGAAATTGTCAGGACTCAGGCGTACAGTTTGGGCGGCAGGATCGAAGTGATCCCTAAAGGGCTGGGTTTCTTCGACTTTGATACCGTGCAACTGATAGCGTTTAACGAGATGTTTAGCGAGTTCTCCCCCGCTGCCGGGCAAGTCAGAAAGCTCCTGGCTATGCTTGTTCATGACCTGGCGCACCCAGAATGAAGGCAGGTAGACCAGTAGCGCCAGTACCGCTGCAATGATTAACAATAGCATTGGGCCCGCCCGGCTCTAAAAATTGTTAAGGCTGGCGTATCGGTCGCGATGGAAGCTGGCGTCACCGAGAAAATGCTGCGCCACCCGTGCCCGTTTCAGGAAGAAACCGATATCAAATTCGTCAGTCATGCCGATACCACCATGCATCTGGATGCCCTCGTTGCTCACTTCGAAGAACACCTCGGACAACTTGGCCTTGGCGATGCTGGCGAGCTCCGCAATATCTTGTCTGCTTTTACCGGAATCATCCAATCCAGCCAGCGCCGCCCTGACCACCGATTTACACAACTCGATCTCACTATACATGGTCGCGGCGCGGTGTTGTAAGCCTTGAAAGGAGCCGATAAGAATCCCGAATTGCTCCCGTGTCTTCAAAAAATCCAGTATCCGTTCGAATACTTCCTGGATACTTCCCAGCATCTCCGCAGCCAGACCAATACGCGCAATATCCAGTACCTTATCGAGGCCGTCGAAGCCTGCATCCACCTCACCCAATAAGGCGTCTGCTGCCACCTCGACCTGACTAAATTCGATCTTCGCCGCGTTGCGACAGTCCACCATGTGGGTGCGGCTGATCGCTATGCCCTCAAGTCCGGCATCCACCAGAAACAGGCTTAAGCCTTGCCTGCTATCGATCTCACCTGAGCTGCGCGCGACCACGATTAATTTCTGGGCGACATGGCCATCGAGCACGAAAGTCTTGGCACCGCTTAAGATAAAACCATCGCCAGATTTTTCGGCCTTGGTGCCTATGCGGCTGGGAGCATGGCTGCTGTTCTCATCCAGTGCCAGTGCGACCAATAATTCACCGGCCACAATTTTTGGCAATAACTCCTGTTTCTGCTCCTCGCTACCCAATTCGTTGATCGCCGTCGCCGCCAGTAAGACCGTAGAGATAAGTGGCGAACTGACCAGGGTGCGACCGGTTTCTTCCAGCACCACCCCCAGGCCTCCGTACCCGAAGCCATAGCCTCCGTAGGCTTCCGGTATCGCCATGCCGGCCCAGCCTAAATCCACCATCTGCTTCCATACATCCCGATCGAATCCAGTCTCATCCTTGCTGTCTCGCAAGCGCCGCAGCAGGCTTACGGGCGCAAGTTGTTGGCAGAAACTCTGCGCCGAATCTTTTAACAGTTGTTGATCTTCATTGAGTACCAGGGCCATTTCTTTTCTCTCTTAAGCTGCTATTTGCTTCCTTGGGCCTTGCCCGCGCTCATGATGTCAGGCAATCCGAGTACCCTCTTGGCAATGATATTGAGCTGAATTTCCGAGGTGCCCCCCTCGATGGAATTCGCCTTCGACCGCAGCCACTGCCTGGTCACCTGTAGCTCATCACTGTCGAAACCGTCACCCTCCCAGCCCAGGCCCTGGCTACCCAGTGCCTGCATAAGAAGTTCATAGCGACGCTTGTTCAACTCACAACCATAGTTCTTGAGCATGGAAGAAGTGGCATTTGGCCCCTGTCCCTGTTTGGACTCTTCGATGGAACGCTGTGATGTGTAAGCAAACGCCGCGCTGTCAATTTTGAACTGGGCAATGCGATCACGCAAAACCGCATCGGAAAGTCTGTCCGTATCACCCCGGTAGTGCATCGCCGCTCTCTCGATACTAGCCAGCATTGAGGTGGTACCACCTCGATCCGATTGACCACTGGAGAGACCGAAACTGGAGATCATAGTGCGCTCGTGTTGTAAAAGGCGTTTGGCGATGCTCCAACCTTCGTTGAGACGACCCACCAGGTTTCTCTCGGGGACTTTGACATCATCGAAAAACGTCTCGCAAAATGGCGAGCCGCCACTGATGAGTTGAATGGGTTTTGTAGAGATTCCCGGGCTCGCCATGTCAAACAGGATAAAGCTGATGCCTGCATGTTTCGGCACGTCGAAATCCGTTCGCACCAGGCAGAAAATCCAGTCCGCCTGGTCCGCATAGGATGTCCACACCTTGGAACCATTTATCGTATAGGTGTCACCATGCAGTTCTGCCCTGGTACTCAGACTGGCCAGGTCCGACCCGGACCCTGGCTCGGAATAACCCTGACACCATCGAATCTCACCGGCAACGATTTTTGGAATATGCTCCATTATCTGATCGACACTACCGGATTCCAGCAACACCGGGCCGAGCATGCTGATGCCGAAACTGGTGAGGGCGACTCTGGCGTTGATGCGCCTCAATTCCTGATTCAGAATGATGGCTTCTTCCTTGTTAAGGCCGCCGCCGCCATATTCCGCTGGCCAGGTCGGACAGGTCCAGCCCCTGGCTGCCATTCGCTCTAGCCACAGCTTGCTGTCCGGATTTTTAAAGCTCGCGTTGCGACCTCCCCACACCACTTCTTCGGCCACCATAGCGGTACGCATAGACTCGGGGCAGTTTGCCTGCAACCATTCGCGAGTGCTTTTCTGAAACTTTTCCAGGGATTGCAAGGCTTGACTCCTGGGCAGGCTAAGCTGCCGGTTTGAAACCCGTATTACTATGCGCTTACCAGGACCTGACGACCCTGAACCTTGCCGGCCTTGAGATCGGCCAGTGCTGCGTTGGCTTCCACCAAAGGTCTTTCATGAATTGCTATGGGCGCAATTTTCCCTGCACGCACCAATTCCATTAATTCCGTCATATCCTGCAGGCTGCCCACGTAGCTGCCCTGAATAATTCGCGCATTCATAGGCAGGAACGGAATCGGTATGGTCAGCGAGCCACCAAACAGACCCACGACAATCAGTATCCCGCCCTTACGCAAACAACCGAGTCCATAATTGACCGAGCTTTCCGCGCCCACAAAATCGAGTACCGCGAAGGCACCACCGGTAGCCTTACGCAATGCCCTCGAGGTCTGCGGATCAGAAGAGTTATAGCTGCGAGTGACACCGAGATTGCGGGCTGCCTCCAGCTTGCTTTCATCTATATCGACAACGATTGGATCCATACCCAGAGCACGGGCGATCTGGATTGCCATCATACCGACACCGCCGGCACCAATGATCACAACTTCATCACCCGTTACCAGTGCACCCACTTTTTTCAAGGCGCCATAGGCGGTGAGCCCGGAACAGGCATAGGTCGCCGCCAGCGTCTCAGGCACGTCGCCCTTGTCGAACAGGTAGCGCCGGTGGGGAACCAGTACGTGGTCGGCGAATCCGCCGGCGGCCACAATCCCCAGCGCCCGCCCCGGCGTACACAGTTGCTCTTCTCCGCGCTTGCAGGCCGCACACTCGCCGCAGCCGATCCAGGGAAACACAACCCGCCGCTCGCCCACCGCTACGTCGCCTGCGTCCGGGCCTAAGGCCACCACTTCGGCAAAGATTTCGTGGCCAAGCACCATGCCTTCCTGCCCCACTGCCAATTGCTTGCCACCACCGAGCTCGAAAACCCCGTCGTGGATGTGAATGTCGGAGTGACAGACGCCGCAGGCGATGGTCTTCATCAACACTTCCGTGCCCTGTGGTTGCGGTGTCTCTGATTCTACCCGCACCAGAGGCGCCCCGGGTGATGTGGTTTGATATGAAATCATGCGGAATTCTCTTTTGATTGTTGCGTCTGATCCAGAGAGACTCTGATTATCCTTGCTCCGATCCCCACTCGGCAAAGGTCTTGCCCGCCTCTGCCAACTGCTTTAACAGCGGTGCCGGCTGCCAGTACTGCTCGCCATCGCGATCTCGGAATTCACAGATCTTGTCATAAACCTGTTTTAGTCCAATCTGATCGGCGTAATACATCGGTCCACCCTTCGCCACCGGAAAGGCATAGCCGAATACATAAACCACATCGATGTCGCTGGGTCGTTGGGCGATGCCTTCCTTCAGAATACGGGCGCCCTCGTTGATCAATGGATAGAAACACCGCTGCAGGATTTCCTCGTCGGAAATATCCCGTTGCTCCACCCCAATCTTTGCCGCCTCTGCCTTGATCATGGCTTCGACCTCGGGGTCCGCCACGCGGGCGCGCGTTTCCGCATCATATTGGTAGAATCCGGAGCCGGTCTTCTGACCATAGCGGCCCATCTCAACCAGCAGAGTGCCTATGCGATAGAGTTTGGGATCATCCGGCAGGTCAGTACGACCCTGCCGCGCCTTGTATCCCACGTCCAGTCCGGCCAGGTCTCCCATCGCCAGCGGCCCCATCGCCATGCCAAATTTTTCCAGGGCAGAATCCACCTGGCTCGGAGTGCAGCCGTCCATCAGCAACATCTGCGCTTCGCGTCCATAGCCACCGAGCATGCGATTACCGATGAATCCATAGCACACCCCGGACAGGGCACAGACCTTGTTTATTCTCTTGCCAATGGCCATGGTTGTGGCCAACACATCGTCGGCGGTCTTCTCACCACGCACCACTTCCAATAACTTCATCACATTCGCCGGACTGAAAAAGTGCATACCCAACACGTCCTGCGGCCTACTGGTCGCCGCGGCGATTGCGTCCACATCCTGGTACGAAGTATTGGTGGCCAGGATCGCTCCGGGTTTACAAACCGCATCCAGCTTGGCAAATATTTCCTTCTTCAATTCCAGATTCTCGAACACCGCTTCGATCACCATGTCGACGTCGCCGAGATCGGCATAATCGGTGGTGCCGGTAATCAGTGCTATGCGTTGCCCCATCTGATCTTCCGTCATCTTGCCTTTTTGCAGGGTGATCTTGTAATTCTTCTCGATGATGCCCATGCCCCTTTGCAGGGCTTCGTCATCGATCTCCAGCATCAACACCGGAATGCCCACATTTGCGAAACACATGGCGATGCCGCCACCCATGGTGCCACCACCGATGATGGCAACTTTGTTGACTTCGCGCCGTGGCGTGTCCCTGGACAGATCCTTGATCTTTGCGGCCAGGCGCTCGGCGAAGAAAATGTGACGCATGGCAGCGGATTCCGGTGAAGTCACTAACTCGCGGAACAGTTCTCGCTCCCGCTGCAGGCCCTCATCCATAGGTAGATTTACGGCGGCTTCTAGGCAGGAAACAATTTTATCCTGGGCAACCTGACCGCGGGCACGTCGCGCCAGTCGCTTGCGAGCGGCGTCGAAGAAACCCGGCTCCACGGTGGCGGGGTCGATCGTGATATCGCGAATGCGTTTAAGAGGGGCACCTGACTCCACCAGGCCTTTCCCATACTCAATGGCGCCCGCCTTGAGATCGTCAGAGGCAATAATTTCATCCACCAGACCCATGTCTTTGGCCTTGGGCGCAGCCACCGGGTTACCGCTGGTGATCATATCCAGCGCCGCCTTTACACCGGCGATCCGTGGCACCCGCTGGGTGCCGCCAGCACCGGGCAACAGGCCCAACTTCACTTCCGGCAGACCAACTTTTGCCGAAGCAATGGCACAGCGGTAGTGGCAGGCGAGTGCAACTTCAAACCCACCCCCCAGCGCGGTACCGTGGATAGCCGCAATTACCGGCTTACTCGAATTTTCGATAGCGGACAAAATACTGGGCAGACCCGGCTTCTGCGGTGGCTTGCCAAATTCTTTGATATCGGCACCGGCGATGAAAGTACGGCCTTCACAGTGCAATATGATCGCTTCCGAGGCATCTCCCTGCGCCGTGGTGACGGCATCCAGGATGCCTTCGCGAACCGCCTGGGACAGGGCATTCACCGGCGGGTTATTTACACTGATTACGGCGATATTATCTACAAGTTCATAGCTGACTACATCCTGCATAGTATTTCCTTCTTCTGAATAATATTTACAAATTTAAGCAGGCACCAATTTTTTAGATGACGCACGCAGTCTACTACTCGACTCGTTCCAGCACCGCTGCGATGCCCTGACCGATGCCGATACAGAGGCTGATCACCGCATAGCGGCCGTTACTTCTTTCCAGTTGTCGCATTGCAGTAATGGCGAGTCTGGCCCCCGATGCTCCCAGGGGATGACCGATGGCGATCGCACCGCCATTGGGGTTAACCCTGGAATCACCAAAATCCACTTCGAGCATCTTCAGGCAGCCTAAGACCTGGGGTGCGAAGGCTTCATTAATCTCGATGATATCCATCTCCCCTAACTCAAGACCGGCGCGAGCCAGCGCCTTGCGAATGGCAAATACCGGGCCGAAGCCCATCACCCGGGGTTCGACCCCGGCGATGGCACCGGCGATAATTCGAGCCCTGGGCTTGAGTCCGGCCTTCTCGCCGCTAGCCGCATTGCCGATAATCAGTGCGGCGGCACCGTCGTTAACGCCGGAGGCATTGCCTGCCGTGACCACGCCGCCGTCGAACAGCGTGCGCAAGCCACTCAATGCTGCCTTGGTGGAAGTGGGGCGCGGATGTTCATCGGCATCGACATTAAGCGCTGGCTGCTTGCGTGGCTGTGGCACCTCGATGGGAATAATCTCATCCTGGTAGAAACCCTCTGCCCGCGCTGCTTCATACCTGGCTTGGGAGGCGGCGGCGAAGCTGTCGCTCTGCTCCCGGGTAATCCCGATATCGCTGGCAATATTATCTGCAGTCTGGGGCATCGCATCGTTGCCATAGGCCGATGCAAAGGCCGGATTCGTGAAGCGGGCGCCAAGCGTACTGTCTGCTATTTGTTGTCCCCTGTCGTAGGCCGACTGTGCCTTGGACAGGATAATCGGGGCTCGGCTCATGGACTCGACTCCGCCGCTGACAAACAGCTCACCCTCACCGACTTTCACTGCCCGGGCCGCATCGAGAGTCGCTGCGAGCCCCGAACCGCACAGACGATTCACGGTGAGACCACCAACCGCCGTATCCATCCCGGCGAGCAAGCCGGCAAAGCGCGCCACGTTACGGCAGTCTTCACCGGCACCATTGGTATTGCCTATGATGACATCTTCGTAAGCTGTGGCAGCAAACGGGTTGCGCTCCACCACGGTTTTAATAACGTGAGCGAGGAGGTTATCCGGACGAACTGGTGACAAGGCGCCCCCATGGCGACCGAAAGCAGAACGGCCGCCGTCGTAAATAAAGGCTGCAGACATTTTTTGATCGGACATGGCTAACTCTCACTACGCGAACAATTCGGGGATTGGTAAATAAAGCAAACTGTCCGGGCTCGCAGAGGACGAAAAACTGCGTCTCTTATCGCCATTGCGGCGTCGATATTCCCCTTTAAACCGACGCCATGACCACCTCGCCCCCGGGCTCGGGAAAGCACTTTGGGCCGGCCATTCTAGCATAGGCTTTTCAGCGGTGGTATGTGGCGCAAAGCCAGCAGATACGCTGAGTCTGGTCGCATTCAAAACCCCGCTATGCTAGCTTAAGCGCTAAATTCAAGGGGCGAAGAATGATACGAGATCAGGAAACACTGAACCAACTCATCGATGTAATCGCACGCTTCGTGCGCGAGCGTCTGGTGCCGGCAGAAAACCAATTGGCGGAAGAGTCCAGGCTACCGGCAGACATACTGCAGGAGATGAAGGATCTGGGCTTGTTCGGGCTGACCATCCCCGAAGAATACGGCGGGCTCGGACTCACCATGGAAGAAGAAATCCTGGTGGCGATCGAACTGGGTCGTACCTCCCCGGCTTTCCGCTCCATCATGGGCACCAATAACGGCATCGGTTCTGCTGCGATTGTGTTTAGCGGCACCGCAGAACAGCAGCAGAAATACCTGCCAAAATACGCCAGCGGTGAGTGGATCAGCTGTTTCTGTCTCACCGAACCCGAGGCCGGTTCAGATGCGGCGGCGCTGCAAACCACCGCCAGACGCGAGGGTGATTTTTACATTCTTAATGGCACCAAGCGTTATATTACCAATGCCCCCGTCGCCGATACATTCAATGTCATGGCCAAGACCAATCCTGACATCAAGGGCGCCCGTGGCATCTCTTCTTTCATCGTCGAGAAAGGCACGCCTGGGATTTCATTGGGTGCCATCGACAAGAAGATGGGGCAATCGGGCTCACTGACCTGCGACGTGATATTCGAAGACTGTGCGGTTCCAGCCGAGAACATCATCGGGGAAGAAGGCGAGGGCTTTATCACGGCCATGAAGGTCCTGGACCGGGGCCGCCTGCACATCTCCGGTGTCAGCGTCGGCGTCGCAGAAAGACTCATAGCCGACGCCCTGGACTATGCCATCGCGCGCAAACAATTCGGCAAAGCCATCGCCGAGCAGCAACTGATTCAAGCCATGCTCGCCGACTCCCAGACCGAAACCTATGCCGCCAAATGTATGACACTGGAAACCGCACGCAAGCGCGACAATGGTGACAACATCAGCACCGAGTCATCCGCCTGCAAACTGTTTGCCACCGAGATGGTGGGCAGAGTGGCAGACAGAGCGGTGCAGATACATGGCGGCGCTGGTTACATGGCCGAGTATGCGGTGGAGCGCTTCTATCGGGATGTGAGATTGTTTCGCCTCTACGAAGGCACCAGCCAGATTCAACAAATTATTATCGCCCGCAATATGATTAAGGGCGCCAGCTGAGTTTCCTGCAAGGAATGCAATAATATGGCTAAGAATCTCGAAGCCGCAACTGGACTGAAAAAGAAAATATATGATGTAATTTTTGGTTACGAATCGAAGGCCGGCAGGCTCTTCGATATCGTGCTGATTTGCATGATTCTCAGCAGCGTCTCCGCCGTGCTGCTGGATTCTGTCGGTTCGATTAATATCCGCTTCGGCTATGAACTGCTGCGCCTGGAGTGGTTCTTCACCATTGTATTCACTATCGAATACGCATTGCGGCTGTATAGCACGCCCAATCCCAGGGGCTACGTGTTCAGCTTTTATGGCATCATCGATCTGTTCTCCATACTGCCAACCTACATTGCCTTCCTGTTTCCTGCCGCCGCGTATATGGTGGTCATTCGCATTCTGCGAGTTCTAAGAATCTTTCGAATTCTTAAACTACTTCGTTATATGGGAGAAGCCAATCTCCTGTTCACGGCATTGTTAAATGCACGACGCAAAATATTCATCTTCCTGTTCTCGGTGATGACACTCGTGGTAATTTTCGGCGCAGTGATGTTTGTTCTCGAAGGCCCGGAACATGGCTTCGACAATATTCCCATATCGATCTACTGGGCTATTGTAACCATCACCACGGTTGGATATGGGGACATCTCTCCGCAGACACCCCTGGGGCAAATGGTGGCGAGCCTGGCGATGATTTGCGGTTATGCGATCATCGCAGTACCAACCGGTATTATCGGTGCGGAATTAATGCAGGAAGTGCAGAGACGTGGTCGCAGAACACTCTCCTTCGAACGGGAGTGCGCAAGTTGCAAGGCCAGCAATCACGACACGGACGCGAACTACTGCAAATATTGTGGCAATCCCATGCAGCAAGCTTGACCTTGCTGTTCTGGTAATTTAACCCACGAGATTTAACGCGCCAGAAAATTTAACGCATGGCGAAAGGCCATCCCTCTCAGATTAATCCTTCTCCACCGGCGTCAGGATTAATATATCGTTCTTGATGTAGTCGATTACTCTTTCTGCCGTGCTGCCAATCAATACTTCGGACAATCTTGAACGGGAGATCGCTCCCATCACGATAACGTCTGTATGCAGACTCTCGACATAGTGTTGCAAGGCATCAATCGGTGTCTCATCAACTAAATGTATATACTTTTCTTCGAAATTATAATCAGAAAGCAGCTCGGTAAATGCTTCGCTATGGGCTTCCTTGATCTGGCCAGGAGCAGCGAAGGGACGGGCCGCCTCGGCATAGGCATGTACGATATGGAACTCACCACCAAGCTGGCTGCTAATTGTGGCTGCCGCGTCCAGAATGAGATTGTCCAGGCGTAAAGGCTTGTGATCTGTGTGCATCGGATCGACTGCAGCCATCAACACCGGCCGTTCATTCCATGCCTTTTCTTTCACCAGCAACAGGGGCCTATTGCAATTTCGAACCAGCTGCCAACTATCATTGCTTAGACTGTGGTGTTCGATCTTGGTATAAGCGCGACAGTGTCGAACGACCAAGTCCGCATTAAACTCATCGGCTTTTTCGCAAATGACTTCGTAACGAGGGTGTGCCCATACGACTTCCGAGCTCACCTGGTAGTCCTCGGCTTCAAGATTTTTGACGATCTCCTGCACGGCCGCGCCCATACGATCGACATATTCCTTACGCAACATCATGTAATCGTAACCAAGGCTTTGATAACTATGGCTTAGATATTTTTCATAACCCACACTCAAAAGCTTGATCTCGGTGTTGGCTTTGTCCATGGCAAAGCGTAATGCTTTCCTTTATTCTATAGGCAGGCCGTCAGGCGCGGCAGAATAATCTACCTCTGCGTCAATCACTACCAGTATTCTCTCAATCGGTTTCATGCAAATAGCTCCCTGTCTACCGCCATTATCTTAGCCAGCGCGCATTATGGCAGTCCACCGGCTGTCGTTCAATATTGCAACTCACGGTTTGTCAGGCTAGGCTCCGGCAGACTTGGTTGCACAGGCTATACACAGATCGGTGTAGGGGATCGCTCGGAGCCTGTCTTCGGCAATTGCACCAGCACACTTTGAACATTGCGTGTATACATGGTCTTCGAGCCGTCGCAGGGCGGTGTTAATCTGGACAATCTCTCCGAGGCCTTCAGCCTCCAGAGTCCTGACCAGTTCATCATTTTCGGTCTGTTTCACCTGTTCATTGAAATTGGCGCTCACGGGCTCATCTTTAAGGTAGATGTGTTTGTGAGTTCGCTCTAAACGGGCTTCGAGCTCCGCCTTTTCGGCCAACAGCTGCTTCTTTACAGCGTCGTACTCCATGATATTGCCTAACTGTGTACGCACATTAATGGGAGCCTGTGAAACTAGGACAGCTCTGAATACAAAGTATACTGACCTTGCCTGAGGGTATCTTGACGCAAGTCAAAAGTCTTGGTCCGGGCGATTAATATGAACGATTTCGCGGTCTTAAGCCTGTTTTTACACAAGGGATACTCCGCTGGCAAGCGCTGCTTTACATGGGAGAAAATACGGCAAAATTTGCGTGGCAGCAACTGCCGAAGACATATTCTGCTATGTTGCCCTGCCTGGCAATGGACAGAATCTACTATCGCGGATTCCGGATGATAACTGCCGACATTAAGACAAATTCCGCCTGGGATCGAATTTCAGGTCACTGCGCCGTGGCGGCGGAGTTGCAATTACTGGAGTGATTGGGCTAACTGTAAACGCAGCCAGGGCTTGGAAATGGGAGTCGAAGGTGAGAACCAGGATGGAAAATAAGACCAGTCAATACCAGGTAAGCCAATGATGACGCTGGTCATCAGCCTGGTTCTAGCCGTACTCGCTATTACCGGCGCCTTGCACGCCTTGTTAAGCAAGCGTGATTCGAAGTCGGCCCTGGCCTGGGTTGCCTTCTGCCTCTTGCTTCCCCTGCTGGGACCAGTGACCTACCTGATCTTCGGGATCAATCGCACCATATCCAAAGCGCAACGCACCTACCTGGTAAAAACCGAAGAAGATGCCGCCGATATTATCCTTGAGCCGGCGGGCACCCAGCTGCGGCCGCTGTCCCTGGTGGGTGAGAAGGTGACCGGTCATGGCCTGCGGTCCTGCGACGATATCCAGGTTTTGGAGAACGGCGAGGCCTTATACCCGGCGATATTGGCCGCTATCGACGCCGCCCGAGAATCAGTTTATTGCGCCACCTATATCTTTCAAAATGACGAAACCGGTTCAACATTTGTGGCGGCTTTTTCCAGAGCGCAGGAACGCGGGGTCGATGTCAGGATAATTATTGATGGACTCGGAGCCATCGCCTATTGGCCCCGTGTCAGCCGATCACTCGCCAAACACAAACTCAACTTCAAACATTTCAATCCCATCAGGCTGTTTCCACCTTCGTTGAATATCAATCTTCGCAATCACCGAAAAATATTGGTGATAGATGACCACTGCGCTTTTACCGGGGGCCAGAATATCGGCGATCGTCACCTGGTTGATCAAGTCGAAAATACTATACCGACCCGGGATCTCCATTTTCGCCTCACCGGAAAAATTGTCGATGATCTCAAGCACTCCTTTTTGCGCGACTGGAGCCATTGCTGTGGTGTCACCGGCAAGACCGCTTACGCGTCCGCGAATAAGAATCGTGATCATTCAGAGATTTGGAGCCGCCTGATCCTGGATGGACCCAACGAAAATCTGGACAAGCTGAGCGAATTGCTGGTGGGCATACTGTCCACGGCGAAAACAAGAATCTGGATCATGACCCCTTACTTCCTGCCAGAATCCGACCTGGTTGGCGCCTTGCTGGGAGCGAGACTACGGGGCATCGACGTCAGAATTTTGCTGCCCGAGAGAGCGAATATCTACATGGCCCACTGGGCGGCTCAACATGGCGTACAACACATTCTTGCGAAGGGCCTCAAGGTGTTTTCCCAGCCCGCACCTTTTATCCACACCAAGGCCCTTCTGATCGACGACAACTATGCGATGATTGGCTCCGCCAATCTCGACCCTCGCAGCCTGCGCCTGAATTTCGAGTTGTGTATCGAAGTCTTTAGCGAAAAATTCAACCGCAAACTCTCCGACTATTTTCAGAAACAATTGGACCAAAGCAGCCCCCTCGACAGGGAAAAATTGGCTGCCAGGCCAATCTGGATGCGCATCCGAAATGCCACCGCCTGGCTATTTTCGCCTTACTTGTAAGCGCCAGTCGGACAATTTCGGCGCCACTATTGACATAAGTAAAGCGCATATTCGAAGATAACGGTTCCAATGGAGTTAGGGTTTGGCCGACTCATTGGGTTAAACCTGAAACCAAGAAGGAGGCGCGTATGTATAACAAGATTCTGGTCGCCGTAGATCTATCCAACGATGCCAAAAAGGTGATTGAGACCGCTGTGCGCATGGCTGCCGGTGCAGCTGACAACTTGCATTTGGTGCATGTGGTTGAACCGGTTGCTGCCGCCTATAGCATGGACATTTATGCCGTAAACATAAACGAATTGCAGCAGGAAGCCATCAATATGGCGGAAAAAAGATTGGAAAAAATTGGCGGCGATATCGGACTTGGAAGCGACCGGACCCATACGCTGTTAGGCGCACCGGCTCCGGAAATTCGCGATCTGGCCGCTGAGCTTGGTGCCGATGCTATCGTTATCGGCAGCCACGGACATGCCGGTTGGAAGATACTGCTGGGTTCCACGGCGATTAAGCTGCTGCATGGCGCTACCTGTGATGTGCTAACGGTACACGTCGGCGCAGACGAATAGGCAGGGCAAGATAAGGACCGCCGTAGTGAAGCGCACGCTGCTTAGGAAAATATCAAGTAAAAACAAGGTGTAAGATCAAGGCTAATTCGCTTTCATCGCCAAATTCAAATTGTGCTTGGGGTCGATTGATGGCACACTTAGCGACTAGAATCCGGAGCCTCCTTTGAGGAATCATAGGTAGCCCCTAAGACAAGGCATCGCCTTGAGAACTACCGTATCCCCCTTATATGCAGAATTCCAACGCGTCGTCCTACCCTCAACTTTTTGAACCTCTCGACCTCGGATTTACCCGCCTGAAGAATCGGGTGCTGATGGGATCCATGCACACCGGCCTCGAGGATATTCCCGACAGCCATCGACGCATGGCAGAATTTTACGCCGAGCGCGCCCGTGGCGGTGTCGCCCTGATCGTCACCGGCGGATTTATGGCGAGCAAGCACTGCCTGCCTGCGGGTTCGGTCCCGCTCTTCGAACAGCCAGGTCAGATTGAAAATCATCGCCTCATCACTACAGCCGTGCACGACGCCGGCGGCAAGATTTGCCTGCAGATTCTCCATACCGGCCGCTACTCCCGGACTGAAAATCTGATCGCTCCCTCGGCGCTCAAGGCCCCCATTAACCGCTACGTGCCCCATGCTGTGACGTCGGAAGAGATCGAGCAGGAAATCGAAAATTTCGTCAATTTCTCGGAATTCTGTCAACAGGCCGGCTATGACGGGGTTGAAATCATGGGATCTGAGGGCTATTTCATCAATGAATTCATCGTCGAGCGTACCAACAAGAGAGATGATGAATGGGGTGGCAGCTATGAAAATCGTATGCGCCTGCCGCTGGAGATTGTGCGCCGGCTGCGGGCCCGGGTAGGCGCAGATTTCATCGTCATCTTCCGCCTCTCCATGCTGGACCTGGTCGAAGGTGGCAGCAGTTATGAGGAGGTATTGCAGCTCGGGCTGGCCCTGTGTGAGGCCGGCGTCACCATCATGAACACCGGCATCGGTTGGCACGAGGCCACCATTCCAACCATAGCCACCAAGGTACCACGGGCGGCTTTCACCTGGGTCACGGCGAAGTTCAGACAACAGCTGCCGATTCCGGTCATCACCTCTAATCGAATTAACACGCCGGAAGTTGCCGAAGAGATACTCGCCCGCGGTGACGCCGATATGGTATCCATGGCTCGACCCCTACTGGCAGATGCCTTTTTCGTCAGCAAGGCAGAAGCCAACAAGTCTGACGAAATCAATACCTGCATCGCTTGCAATCAAGCCTGCCTGGACAATATATTCAACGGCCAGCTCACCAGTTGCCTGGTCAATCCCCGCGCCTGTCACGAACTGGAACTCACAATCGAGCCTGCCGAGAAGATCAAAAGAATTGCCGTGATTGGCGCCGGCCCGGCCGGCCTCTCCGCCGCCGTGACTGCGGCAGAGTGTGGCCACCGGGTCACTTTATTCGACGCCGCAGATAGCATTGGCGGCCAATTCAATCTGGCCAAGGCGATTCCGGGCAAAGAAGAATTCTACGAAACCTTGCGTTACTACCAGCGCCAGCTGGAGTTGCTCGGCGTCGATGTGAAACTGAACCAACAGGTCAGCAGTGAGGATCTCAACGCTTCCGATTTTGACGAAATTATTCTCGCCACCGGCATCCTGCCGCGGATTCCCGATATCGAAGGCATAGCTCATCCCTGCGTTTTGAGTTATATCGATGTCATCAGCGGCAAGGTCGAAGTGGGCGATCGCGTCGCCATCATCGGGGCCGGCGGCATTGGTTTCGATGTCGCCGAATATCTATCCCACGCCGGCCCCTCGAGCTCGCTGAATATTCCCGTGTTCATGAATGAATGGGGCATCGATATGGAAATGCACTCCCGCGGCGGCATAGAGGGAATCGAAGCCAACGTAACCCCGTCGCCAAGAACCATTCACCTGCTGCAACGCAAGTCCGAAGGCCTGGGCAAGAACCTCGGCAAGACCACAGGCTGGATTCACCGCCTCGGCCTCATCAAACGCGGCATCAAGATGCATTCAGGATGCCAGTATCAACGCATAGACGACGCCGGTTTGCATCTGCTGGAGAACGGAGAACCCAAACTGCTGGAAGTCGACAACGTGGTCATCTGTGCCGGCCAAATTTCACGCCGGGAACTCAGCGAAGGACTCAACAAATCCTATCATCTAATTGGCGGCGCAGATGTAGCAACAGAACTCGACGCAAAACGCGCCATCGACCAGGGCACCCGACTAGCCGCCTCTCTCTAAGCGAGCCAACAGTCCATAGACCCAGGTATCCCCCAATACCACCCTAATTCAATCGCAGATAGGGCAACGTAATCTCAAACACGACATCAATCAAAATCGTGTGAAGCGACCTTTTTGAAAAAGGCGTGGCAGCCATCGCACCAAGTTAAGTGGGAACCGCGAGCGATGGGTTAGCGGCTCCTGTTGACTCAGCAATCAAAGCGCCGCACCGAGTGACCGAAGGAGACCGTTTTTCAGGGCTCCTGACCGAGTGAGGGCACCCGGGAGGGGTGCAAGCTGCTGAGACAATAGGGGCCGCTCACCCAGCGCGTTCTACACAGCAGTAACTGATCTAACTACACAATACCTAGATAAACAGCCAGCCCATACCGCAAAATGCAGTTCACTGTTTCCTACAACAGGTATTTCTTAAACCAATCCAGCCGCAACGCCGCTGCCCGAGTCGCATCGTCGCCACGAAAACGATGTCCCGCGCCAGAAATGGTGATGAACTCACTAGTGATATGGTGTTTTTCGAATTCCGCCTGCATATCGATAGAATTACTGATATCAACCAGTGTATCGGCATCGCCATGTATCAACAGCGTCGGTGGATCGCTGGGATCTGCATGCAATATGGGTGAAATAGCCGCAGCCTTGCTCTGTTCAAAATCCAGCGCCGGAAAGCGGTCGTTGGGCCCGGTAATTTCTCTTAGGTCCACCGGTGGGAAATAGGCGACGATCGCGGCGACAGCGTTACTGTTGCGCATGACCTCATCCCTGTCGCCGTCTATACCCGCATCGGAATCCATCCCCAACATCAGTGAAAGATGCCCGCCGGCGCTGCCACCGGTGACGCCGATTCGATCCGGATCGATACCATGCTGCTGCGCATGTAACTTGATGTGACGGATCGCTCGGCTCACATCGGCGTAGGCCTCAGGCACCCGGTATCGGGGGGCGCTACCATGATGCACGGGGATAACAGTGAATCCCGCATCCAGCATATCGTCGAACTGAGCCGCATATCTCTGGGGCGGTGACCAACGAGAAAACCAGCCACCACTGACCATAAACACGATGGCTGCACCATTGGCATTTTCCGGTTGCAACACGGAATAAACCAGGGCCATGCCATCTTTGTGGCCGTAAATAACATCCGACTTGATACCCAATTCCGCAAAACTTGGGGAAGTGAAAAGCAGCCCGATAGTCACCAACAGGTAGTTTTTCTTCATCTTCATGGTCATTCTCCTCTCTATGTTCGTTGTCTCCGGGCTTTTCGTTTTTGCCTCTTAATCAGAGACCCATTAGCTAATTATCGCGCAGCAGGTTTGCCGGCGAGTATTGATCTGTCAGTACCCGCCGGCTCATATCCCAGTCTATTCTCGTGGACAGGCGAGCGGGATACTCCAGCAAGGGCACGCCATACCGCTTCAGGCGATCGGCAGCATTTTGGGCCCTAGTCACCAATTCACCCCGTGGCGGCAGCGAAGACAATTGTGTGATGATGATGCGATTGCCGGAAGAGGGCAGTTTGAAATTAAAAAATTCATTGAACACATGCTGATAAGTGACAGATTCATGATCGTAGAAGCGACTGGTGGAGAAGGTATTCGCCACCAGCACGCCATCGGCGGCCATGATTGTCCGTACTTCGCTTAAAAATTCCCTGGTCAGTAAATGTTCTGGAATGTAATCGCCACCGAAGGCATCGAGGACAATATAATCATACTTCCTGCCTCTCAAAGCCGCTCGCTTGATGAATACCCGTGCGTCGCTGACCGTGACTTTCATGTTGTCATTTTCCTCGAAGAAGAAAAATTCCTTGGCGACATTGACTACCGCCTGGTCAATTTCCACCACGTCGATTTCTGCCTCAGGAAATAAATTGTTCAGCGTCATGGGAATAGAACCGCCGCCGAGCCCTGCTACCAGGATAGTCTTCGGCTGCGGCTGTAGTAACAGACCCGCAAAACTCATGCGGGTATAACTGAACACCAATCTGTCCCTATCGTTCATTTCTACACAGGTTTGATTCCTGTCACCACGATGTACATTAAAAACCAGGCAACGACGATTACCATTTTGCACCACCGTGATGTCGCGATAGATGGAGCGCTCCCGGTGGATAGTTTCCGCCGCCGTTTGCATTACCGCGGAAAAAGAAAACACGAGACAAGTCAACAGCGCGAGACTCTTAGCCGAAGGCAAGTAACGAACTTTTCTATCCATAATTTTGCGCCTGCGACCTGCTGGCTTCGCTGTTCAGCAAATAGTTAATCAGCAGAATAATGCAGCCGGCGCTGATTAAGGCGGCGACAGAGCCCCAGAGAATTTGGTTGACTTCGAAGTAGAGCACGAAATAAAAACTCGTGCCCAGGGTGCCCGCAGCACTACCCATGGTCGATACGAAATATAACTGCCCCGCCATGTGACCGCTATGCTCCTGGCTCTTTACCAGTAGTCTCACCGAGTAAGGAGAGATCATACCGAGAATACAGGTGGGCACAAAATACATGGCGATCGAAGCGAACAGGGAGCCATAACGAGGGTCTTCTATAGTGAGAAAGATGGGCCGCATGATGACATCGGCAAATAAAATTATCGGCAGGGCGAACACCGCGGCGGCAATAAAAAACATGGCATAGGTGACCGGATTCGGGTTGCGCATCGAGAGTCTACCGCCCAGCAAATAACCCAGCGCCAGCGCCAGCATGAAGATAGTAATGAGGCTGCCCCACACATACTGGCTGCCGCCAAAATACGGTGCCATGATGCGCGCTCCCAGCATCTCTATGGTCATGATGCAGAAGCCACTGACAAAGGCCATGGCGATTACCACCGTGCTGGGAATACCCTGAATTTTAGCCTGATTCACCGACTACCAGAATCCCCTTAGCTGGTTTGTGAGGAAAGCCCCAAAAAACGGGCGCGAACGGGTAAAATAACACCGACCGGCTCAGAATGAAAAGCCTTCGACGCTTGTGAGACGGATTGCTGCGGCAGGATACGAACCTCTGGTAGAGACGAGAGTTGGAACACTCAAGCACTGCCTAGATGGCGGCCACCGTCGAGGGCAATAACCTGCCCAGTCATATAGGTAGCCGCCGACGAAGCCAAAAACAGCGCCAATCCGGCCATATCA
>Ga0310122_10000262_pt1 | contig 34392 bp, 29 predicted proteins | sample CB6_Bottom_1051__FD_203503 | JGI IMG/M metagenome (GOLD analysis project Ga0310122, IMG submission 203503) | Marine microbial communities from Western Arctic Ocean, Canada - CB6_Bottom_1051 | ecosystem: Environmental > Aquatic > Marine > Oceanic | place: Canada: Western Arctic Ocean | collected...
TCGCGACATCAAGACGGCGAATCTCTTCATCACGATGGAACGCAATCTGAAGATCATGGACTTCGGGTTGGCGAAGATTCTCGAGGCGGTGCGCGACAAGGGCGCGACGCTGATCGCGGGCACCCCCTTCTATATGGCGCCGGAACAAGCGGCCGGAAACGTCGCGGATGGACGCACCGACCTCTACGCCCTCGGCGTCACGCTATTCGAACTCTCGACGGGCACGCTGCCCTTTTCGGAACGGGATGTCGCGGGTCATCACCGAGAGACCCCACCGCCGGACGCCGCCGATCGGGTTGACGACTATCCGCGCGCTCTGGCAAATCTGATCCGGCATCAGATGGCCAAGAAGCCCGGGCAGCGGCCCGAATCAGCAACCGTCGTTGCGGAAATGCTGACGGAAATCCTCGCGAACAACTAACGAGAAAGCTCTCGGCACCGCCGCTTAGAGCGTCGTTCGGATCGGCTCCGCGGCTGCGGTTTCTTCCGGCTTCGCGACGGCGGCGGTTGCCTGCAGTTCAGCGAGTTCGCGCGCCGCACTCCGGTGGCCCTGCTCGGCAGCCCGTCCGAGCCAATCGAGCGCTTCCTCGCGTTCGAGCGTCTTCGAGATCCCTCGCGCGTACATGCCACCCAGATTGTATTGAGCCGACGCGTAGCCCTGCTCCGCCGCCATGCGCCACCAATGCTCGGCCTCGGCGGGATCGACATTCACGCCCTGGCCGGTCAAATAGATCGTGCCGAGCATGTTCTGCGCGCCGGGGTGCTGATGCTGCGCGGCCATCCGGTACCAGCGAAGCGCTTTGTCGAAGCTCTGTTCGACGCCCAGACCCTTGAGATAGAGGACGGCCAGGTTGTTGCATCCGTCCGCATCGCCCTGTTCGGCAGCCATGCGGCTCCAACGAAGCGCTTCGTCGTAGCGCTGGATCACGCCGTCGCCGCGCGCATAGAGATAGCCGAGCTGCGCCTGCGCAGGCGCATAACCCTGGTCTCCGGCCAGTCGATAGAAGCGCACGGCTTCGCCGGCATCACGCGGCGTCAGAAGTCCCTCGTCATAGATCACTGCGAGACGATGCTGGGAGATCTCGTAGCCGAGCTCGGAGGCTTCTCGGTAGAAGCTGATCGCCGCCTCGGAATCCGGGTCGACTCCCAGACCTTCTTCGTGGGCTTGCCCGAGACGATGAAGCGCACCCGTATGGTCGAGATCCGCCGCACGGCGCCAGAGGGCGACCGCCATGACGGGATTCGGGGGTCGACCCTCTCCGCGCTTCGACAGGTCGCCTAACATAAAGAGTGCGGGTGCATGGCCGGCTTCGCCGGCGCGAGCCAGCCAGCGACGACCTTCGACCAGATTTCGATTGGCCCCCTCGGCGGTCACGAGCATCAGCCCGAGTTCGAACTCGGCCGTTTCGAGGCCCTGTTCCGCGGCCAGCGTAAACCAGCGCAGCGCTTCCGCCTGATTGCGTGCACTCGCCGAGGCCTCGGACTCGGCCGCAGCGTTTCGATAGAAAAGCCCGACCGCGAGCTGGGCTTCGACCTCGCCCGATTCGGCTCGGCCGAGCAGAGCCTTTGCGGGCTCGCCCGCCCCGAGGCCGCCCTCGCGCATCGCACCAATCTCATTGCAGCCGCCGAGCGCCAGGACGAAAATCGCCGAAGCAGCGATGGCCACCCCTCGCGCCCATTTCGCTCGAAACCGCCCGACCCCGTTTCCTTCGATTCTCATTGCCAACCTCGCTCCCATGACCCCGCCCCGTGCGCCGCCGACTCTGGACGGCGCCTCGTTGCGTCATCGGCGCATTCGGTGAATCGATTGAGTAGGGAAATCGGCTTCGAACGTCTTGATTCGAGCCTTCTGGTCCTGATCGAGTGCAGACCCGAGCCGAGGCTGGGTTCCCGCGGCCGGAATCAGGCTCCTAGGCGGACGGCGACCCGAGACCGGCCGCGGATCGGCAGGCTTCCAGGACCGGCACGGCCAGCTCCCGCGCCCGGCCCGCGCCGATTCGCAGGATCGATTCGATCTCCTCGGGCTTCTCCTCGAGCGCGGCGCGGCGCGTCCTCATCGGCTCGAAATAGTCCATCAAGCGTGCCAGCAGGTCTTTCTTCACGTCGCCGTAGCCGAGCCCGCCGGCGCGAGCGCGCTCGAACATCTCCTCGCGCTCGGCGGTGGTCGCGAACAGACTCCAGAGCTCGAACACCGCCTGTGTCGTGTCCTTGGGATCCTCAACAGGCGACGAATCCGTGACGATCCCCATCACGGCCTTCTTGACCGTGCCCTTGGCCGCGAACATCGAAATCGTATTGCCATAGGACTTCGACATCTTCTGTCCGTCCGTTCCGAGCACGGTCGCGGTCTCGTCGAGGATATATGGATCGGGCAACACGAGGGCGTCCGTCTCGTAGAGTCGATTGAAGCGCTGTGCCATATCGCGTGCCATCTCGATATGCTGCTTCTGATCGCGACCTACTGGTACCAGATGGGAGCCGTAGAGGAGAATATCGGACGCCATCAAGACGGGATAAGTGAAGAGGCCGTGTTCGATGTCCTCGCCTTTGTCCATCGCGGCCTTGTAGGCGTGGGCGCGCTCGAGCATGCCCATCGGAGTCACCGAAGTCAGCATCCAGGTGAGTTCCGTCACCTCGGGCAGATCGCTCTGACGAAAGAGAATCGCACGCTCTGGATCGAGTCCGGCGGCGAGATAGTCGAGGGCGACCGCATGCGTGTTCTGCCGACGCTGCGAAGCATCTCGAACCGTCGTCATCGAGTGGTAGTCGGCGATGAAGTAGAGGACCGTATCGTGTTCGTCCTGCAATGCGACGAACTGGCGGAGGGCGCCGAAATAATTGCCGAGATGGAGATTCTCTCCAGTCGGCTTCGTGCCCGAGAGGACGCGTAGTGCCCGTTTCGGGATCTTTTCATTTTCTTTGCTGGCTTGACTCGACATGCTTTGACCTGGCTCGATGGACTTCGTTTTCGCTCGCTCTGGGTATTCGTCGCGTGGGACTCGAGGTTTCATGTGCCGCGTGCGGTCACGCGAAGTTTCAGTCTTCGACCGGCGTCAACCAATGTTCGAACTCTGGATCCTCGCCTGCCGATGCACGAAGAAAGCGTTCTCCCAACCTGGTCGCGATGGGTCCCGGACATTTTTCGCCGAGTGCTTGACCGTCGACGGATTCGACCGGCCAGACTCCCGCCGTCGTGCCGGTCAGAAATGCCTCCGCTGCATCCAACAAAGCCTCGGGCTTGATCTGCGCCTCGTGAATCGGGATTCCTTCCGCCTTCGCAATCGCCATCACGGCGCTTCGCGTCACGCCATGAAGAACCTTTTCGCTTTGCGGAGTCAAGAGCTGACCCTCATGGTCGACGATGAAGAGATTCGTCGTTGGCCCCTCGGCGAGATGACCATCTTCATCGACGAGAATGATCTCATCGTATCCATTGGCTCGCGCACGCACCTTGGCGGTCATGGGAGAAGCGTAGTTCGCGGAAACCTTCACCTGGGGCGAGACGATGTCGTCGCGGCGATTCGCGCGCACCTTCTCGATCCAGAGTTTTAGATGGCGCGCCCTCTTGGGCGACGGCAGCGGCAATCGAGCCGCGACGTCGACCTTCGGATCGTAGGCGGCGATCGCCACGGACACATGGGTATCGACGGGGACCACATCGATCTCAACCGATGCGAAATACGCGCTCATCTTGACCGCGCTCGCGCCCGGGTTCGCGCGAACCGTCTCGCGAATCGCTTCGCAGAGTACGTAGGGAGTCTGCTCGACTGGAAGCCCCATCATTTCGCAGGAATGGAAGAAGCGATCGACATGCTCCTTCATGCGGAACACGGACACCCCACGGGGCGTATCGTGCACCGACATATAGTCGAAGACGAGCGATCCGCGCTGATGGGAGTGGGACATGACATGAACCGTCGCATCCGCCCAGGGCCCGAACGCCCCGTCGACCCAGATCGACCGATCCACCACGCCTGAACTCCCCGAATCCAATGATGATTTTCCCACGGGCGGGAAGGTATCAGACAACGGGACACCGATACACGGTATTGAGATCGGAGCGGGAATTTCTCTGCAGAGTCAGGAACTTTGAGTGCTTCTCATGAGACCGCAACTCTGGCTGAGAACTCCGAAATCGCCCGTAGTGGCCAGGGTAGTGGCGCAACGAAAAAGATCCAGGGGCCGCAGGAAGGTCCAGCGACACAGCAGAATCCGCGAAGCTTCGCGAACGGTAGATCGCCGCCTCAGTCTCTAGTGGCGGTCGTTACGATGGCATAGCTTCGATTGGGTCGGTACGCGCAGCGGCCTCGGAGGCGGCGAGGCCACTCAGACCGAGGCCCATCAACACTGCTCCGCCCGGCTCCGGTACAGGCGTAAACGTGTAGGGAACTTCGATATCCAGTGTTCTTTGATCGGACGCGTCAACCGGGGTAGACCCAGAGTGACCACCCCGCGCACCTGCTTCTGTAGTGAAGTTGAAGTCGATTGGACTTGTCCCGATGAAATTATTCGTAACGGGATTGGGAGAAGCTATCCCAATGAAGAACGTCCGACTTGGTACCTAATTATCATACGGTCTCTTAGCAAAGAGCCATCCTTGTCCAGAATGTTTTGCCGAAGACAATGAAGACAATGTGAATGTGTGAACCGCTCCCTCCCTTCCGGCGGGTAGTTCGTAGATGTGGAGTTTCGCGCCGTACGGGCCCGATGGGGTCGGGATCCAGTTGCTGGTTCCTAAAGCCGGCGGCGAGTGCTGGAGGTAGAGCCTCAGGGAGCCGTCGGCCTCATAGACCAAGGCCTCGCACCAATCGCCGGAGCTGTAGTGTACGGACCATGTCGCGATCGACGGCGGGCGATATATGGAGACCGACCAGAAATCGTAGACCGGCGGGAGGTTCCCCGCTTCGAAATCAAGTAGGTACGACGATTCGAAATCAAGTCGGCACCTCCCCGTACCGTGGGTATCGATTGCAGGAAGGCTTGTCTCGTTGTACGGCACTTTTGATAACCCTCGCACCCCTTAGTTGCTCGTGAGATTCACATGGGGTTGCTGGTGAGATGCACAACTGGCCACCTTTGTTCCTGGGCTTGCCAGGCCCGAACGAGGCTGCACCCTTTTCCGATCACATCGCTAGGCAGGTGATGTTTTTGTGTACAATCGGAACAAACCGGACGGCTTATGACTCGTATTTCCAACATGGGCGGAGTGGCCCAAAATGAAGAGAATTTCGAGGAGCTCGTGAAAGAGCACTATCGAGCGCTGTATCGATTCGCCTTTACGCTGGCGGGCACGGAGTCCGAGGCCTCTGATCTGACTCAACAGACGTTCTGCATCTGGGGCGAGAAGGGCCATCAGCTGCGGAATGGAGCGAAAGCCAAGGCGTGGCTCTTCACCACGCTCAATCGCGAGTTCCTGAAGGGGAAACGACGGCTGGCCAGCTTCCCGGAGCGCGAGTTCGATGAAGAGCTTGGTGATATGCCGAACCTGTCCCCTGCGCTCGTTCGCAGCCTGGATTCGCAGCTGATCGTGAAAGCGCTGGGGCAGTTGGACTCGGTGTACCAGACGTCGCTTGCGCTGTTCTATCTCGAAGATCATTCATACCGGGAGATCGCCTCGATACTGGAGATTCCGATCGGAACCGTCAAATCTCGGATCGCCAGAGGCAAGGGACTACTCGAAAAGTCGCTAAGCAAAAAGCACAAGGACTTGGTAGTGGGAAATGGATAGTCACGAAGCAAAAGAGATCCTGTTGTCGGTTCGCGTGATCGTGGACGAAGCGGCCCATCCGCTCGTGGCAAGCGCATTGGAGCAGGTGCATCGCGATCCCGAGCTGGCGAGCTGGTGGGAGCGGCAGCAGGAAGTCGACAATATTCTCAGCGCGAGCCTCAGGGCGATCGAAGTTCCGCCCTTCCTCGAACGCCGGATTTTGTCCGCGCGACGGAACGTCGAGCCGATCCGATGGTGGAAGATCCTCGCGGCTCCGAAGCTCATGGCTCCCATTGCCGCGGCAGTCGTCGTGATCGTGGGTGTGTGGGTGTGGTCGGTTCAACTACAACCCGCTGCGTTCGCCGCCTATCGGAGCGAAATGGTCGCTGCGGTGTCTGTACCTTACGAGATGGACGTCGAAGCTCACGACTTCGCCGACCTGCGTCGCGGATTCGCCGCATCGGGGTGGCCCTCGGATTATCGGGTTCCGTGGGCCCTACGGTCCACCGAGGTGGAGGGGGGCCTGCTCCAGACGTGGCAGGGCAAAAAGGTCTCCGTGCTGTGCCTGGAAACGGAACGCGAAACGAGCGCCACCAGCCACGGAGCGACCGAAGCGGGCGGAGTGAGTGGCACCGGCCACGGAGCCGACGAAGAGGACGACCTGTATCTGTGGTTGTTCGTCGCGGACCGCTCGGCATTCCCCGACCTCTCGGAAACCGACACCGCCTTGGAGAAGGTGGGCGACCTGATGACGGTGGCCTGGGCCCAGGGCGACAAGGTCTATCTTCTTGCCGATGACGGCGACGAACGCTCACTGCGCGCGTTCCGCTAGGAAGGTGGCGAGCGCGGCCGCGCCATTCGTTGAGCGGCGAGGCCGACCGGGAGCCGATGTAGCATTACTGTCCTGGGCGCTGCCGCGCCTGGGACGCGCACGGCCGCCCGCCGCACATCGAGCTGGCCTGAACCCCGCCATGAAAGCGCGAATGTTGCGGCCGGCCGCCGGCGCCTCAGTGATTTTATCCTGACGCAAGCCCCTCCAGTAGCATCTCAATCCCACGTTCGCGCCACAGCCAATCGTCGAGCGGATCGCTGTCGTGGGGGGGGTGCCATCACTCATTGATCGGGTTCGCAGCCCGGCCGGGGAGTTCCAGAGTACCGTGTTAACCCCTATGGAAATTTATGAAATACCTTCTAGCTTTGCGCCTTTCGATATTTCGCCTGCATGTTCACGATGCTTTCACCCAATGGTGATAAACCCAATGGTGATAAACAGACTCATAACGCTAACTCTGGATGAGCTATCCTGAAGGGATACAATGATTTTTCGGGCCGGCTTCCAGCGACGCTGTGCAACAGTGTTCGCCGTTGCATCGCTACTCGCTCCTGCGCAGTCACTGGCTGCCGAGCCCTCTCCGGGCGAGACGTATCATGAGTCGTCGCACTCGGAGGAGGAGGAGCACGCTGCGGGCGCACTGATATTCCATCAGTTCGTCGGCGAGAAGATCTACATCCAAGGGCAGGGCGAGCTGTATGTCGTCTTGGAAGCCGCCTACGGAAAAGGGAACGGCGAACAGGAACTCGAGCTGGGCGGCGAGCTGGCCATCGGTGTGACGGACCGCATGCAAATCGTGGCCGAGGTGCCGTTCGTGCTCGTCGACCAGGACGACGGCCCGCAGCACAACGGCCTGGGCGATATCACCATGGGGTTCCAATACAACCTCGTGCAGGGGCCCGACTTCTCTTTCGGGGTGCGCAGCGGCTTCGTCATCCCGAGCGGGGACGAAGATCGGGACCTGGGCGGCGGCCAGTTCGTTTGGGAACCGAACCTTCTGGGCGCGCTTCGCGTCGGCCAGAGCGAGATCTACGCCGGCGTCGGCGGTGAGGTCCACACCGGCAACGGCGACCCCAACGCCTTCACGTACACGATCTCCGGCGCCTACCCCTGGCGGCAACTGATCGGTTCTGTCGATCTGGCTGGCACTGTCAGCGGGGACGCGCACGAGATCTACCTGGCTCCGGGCTTGTGGTGGAACGTGGTAGATTACCTTCAAGCCGGTATCGGCGTACCCATTGGATTGACCAGCGACTCGGTCGATGTCCAGATCAAAACGCTCCTCGTGTTCGAGTTCTTCTGACCGCCGCCGAGTTCTGCAGTCGGTACCTAACGCCATCGACCCGAGCTGCTCAGGCACGAGGCTCTGAGCGAGGCACGCTCTGGATGCGGCGTCTGCTCCTCGGTGTAAAATTACAGATCGAGCCCGGACATCCTGCCATCATCTGCCTAGATGTTGGCCAAGGAGGTCCAAATGACAAAAGATCAACGAGAAGATCTATCTCAAACTATTGAAGGGCCTGAAGGAGGCGTCACAAGCGATTGCGGCAGCCCTCGCGAACCGTGGGTTAGCTAGGGCGACGGGAGGGTCACGTGATGCCTCGTAGTGGCCGAATAGTGGCGCGATGATGGTGGGGTGCACGCCTGAAATCGCTCCCCTACTGGGATGATCAGTCGGTTTCTATCCTCGAACCTACGGCCACGAGACGCTTACAAACGGCTCAGCACGCTCCCACCGACTGGGTATCAGACTATTTGCAGGTCGATGCTCTTTTCCCGCCACGTGCGCGTCGCTGGTGGCCACTCCCATGTCGAGCGAAGTCCAATTTCGCCACAGGGAGTCCGACTTGAGCATCGCCATCCGCCGCGCCAGCAACGCAATCGCCACCGCCGCACTTCTGTACAGGGAACTCGCCGTTTCTGCGAGCGACCTGGTCCGACCGAGCACGTACCATCCGTAGACCGGTCGTCGCGAACCGTTCTTAGTCGAAACCGGGAGAGAACTCTCCGGCGATTGCTCGCTTCGTTCGATTCCACAACCCAATCAAGAAAGCCCGCGCGCGCTCCGCGCCGCCGAGGCCCACCACGCAAGTTCGCTGCGCTAGTCCTGAGGCTCCGGCTCGTTGGCCGGCGCGCTACCGCTCTTGAGAGCATTCCAAGCCTCGAGCGTCTCCTCTCGACGTCGAATCGCGACCGAAGTCGGCTCCTGCGTCTTCACCCAGGTGCGCGCCGCCAGAGCAATCGCAAAGAGCAAGGCCGCCGCGGCGATCATCAGAAAATCGACCGGCGCCAGCCCGAGCAGGCTCGGCCGGTAGCTCGTCGTCAAAGCAATCGACTTCAGCACGAACCCGATCAAGAGAGCCGTCCAGCCTGAAAAAAGCATGAAATCGATCAGCGGAAGCACCGGCATCCAAAAACTCCCTCACCGTTCTCGTTCGTCTAGCAATTGCCTGGCAATCCTAATCTGCCAAGCCCCGCGCGGTCAAACCTTTCTTAGGGCAGGCGGCGGATTCGCCGATCCATTTCCCCACATGGCGCGGGTTAGCCCCCGCGCTACATTCTGCGCCCCGACGGCCCCAGGGCCGTCCGCCCCACCGGATTTCGACCCGAATGGACCCGAAAAATAGGCGGTCCAGCCCTCGGAACGACACCCGGCGCCGGGGCCGCCCATCGGTGAACGATGAGTCCGCTCGCCGGCCATGGCCACCGCGGACCCCGTCCACCACCCGGGCCGACGTAGCTCAGCTGGTAGAGCAGCTCACTCGTAATGAGCAGGTCGTCCGTTCAAATCGGATCGTCGGCTCCATATTAGTCCCGCGATTCCGGACGTTTGCGACGCGTTGCCGAGAGAAGCGCGCCGACGCGGCCACGCCATTGGTGCCGCGGGGGGCCGTTTGGTGCCGTGATCGCGTCCGCGAAACCCGCACTTTCCGTCGGCATGAAATGTCCATACACGTCCAGAAGCATCTTCGCCGACGACCAACCACCCGCCTCTTGTATCCACAAGAGGTTCGTTCCCCGAGCGATGTGCAGACTCGCAAAAGTGTGTCTCCAGCCAGCTGCTTCTTCCCCGCCTCGAGAAAGTCCTTGCTCCATCAGTAATAGAGGTTCGAGGCGATGCCTTCTCGCCGACACAAATCCGCGATGCTCGCTTCGCCGCGCAGCCCTTCGAGTACGATCCGGATCTTCTCTTCGGGAGAGAACTTCCTTCGGGTTCGGCGACGGATCTCGCGAACTGCGGCTTCCGTGGACTGCTTGTTTTGCTTCGTCATGAGACACTCCTCGGGGTCCTCGGGACCCCGTTAGATGTCTCTTGGCTTAGGGCCTCTGAATGTCCGAATTCTGCTGACGGGATACAGCAGGATGTCCGGCTCGATCTGTAATTTCACCGGTCTTATGTAAAATGGGTAAACGTCGGGGGGCAGTCCCCCTACAGGGCCAATAAGCAGAGCTATGTCAAACAGGACGGTTCTTGATGGGAAAGGCCCCGTTGGTGGAAAGAGCGAGTAGGCAGCGTATAGGTAGAGAGCATGGAGGATCACCATGTACGGACTCGTGAACCAGGCCATCCGGGGCCTCGTCGAGAGCCGCTTCGGAGAACAACACTGGCAGCAGATTCGGGTCAAGGCCGGGCTCGAAAACGACGTTTTTCTGTCAATGGAACCCTACGATGACGCAATCACGTACAACCTCGTGGGCGCGGCCTCCGAGATTCTCGAACTCGCGCCGGAAGAGGTGCTTCACGCGTTCGGAAAATACTGGGTCCTCGAAGTCGCGAAGAAAAACTACGCCGAACTGATGAAAGCGGCAGGTTCGACCATTCCGGAGTTCCTGGCCAACCTCGACCAGCTTCATAGTCGCGTTCTTGCGATATTTCCGGAACTGCAGCCGCCGTCTTTTCGGACGGTACTCATCGAGCCCGGCAAGATTCGACTCTACTACTATTCCGAAAGAGAAGGCCTCGAGCCCTTCGTGCTCGGCCTGGTGGCAGGTCTCGGAGTGTTCCTTAAGCTCCCCGTGGCCGTCCGACTGGAGGCCTCGAAGGGGGAGGGACGGAGCCACGCTGAATTTCTCGTGACATATTCGGAAAAAGCGATGGATGAGGCAAGCGCGAATGAACCACGCTCTACCGGCTGAGGCGCTCGGCCTAGCGTTCCCTTTTTATTTCGCTTTCGACCGAAACATGATGCTTGTCCAGGTCGGACCGAGCTTGGCCCATGTGAGTCCCTCGATCGAGGTAGGCAGCTCCGTCCCGGAGTGGTTCACGCTGGAACGGCCAAGCATCTCCTTCGATTTCGAATCGGCCTGTGATCATCCGGGACTCGTTTTCTTGCTCGCTTGTAGCCCGGCCGAGGGACTCGTTCTGCGCGGCCAGATGATCCACGACGCGGACGCAGACGTGGTCTTTTTCCTGGGATCACCCAAGGTTTCGAATCTGGAACAGCTCACGTCGTTCGGCTTATCGCTTTCGGATCTCGCTCCACACGACGCTCTGGGCGATCTTCTGATCGCGCTCCAGGCGAAGCAGATAGCGCTTTCCGATGCCCAGGATATTGCGGGAAAGCTCGTAAAGAGCGAGGCCCGCTTCCGCGAACTGATCCGCGCTTCCACCGACATTGTCGCCATCCTGGATGCCGACTCCGTCGTCAAATATGTGAGCCCGGCCGTCGAATCGATCCTGGGCATCTCTCCAGGAGAGATCATCGGGAATTCACTCGTCGAATACATCAACGAGGAAGATGGACTGAAGCTGAACTGGACGCTGAGCCAGCTAGTCGAAGAACCCCTCCGATTGCACCGCCAGCAGTTTCGGTGGAGGAGCCGTCAGAATACATGGGTCACGCTCGAAGCGGTGTTCCGCAATGCGTTCGGGAATCCGCACATCGCGGGGATTGTGGTTAATGTCCGGGACGTAAGCCAGAAGGAAGAACTAACGCAACAGCTGCTTCAGTCCCGGAAGCTCGATGTCCTGGGGCAACTCGCCGGTGGGATCGCCCACGATTTCAACAACCTGCTTTTCGTCATCACCAATTACGCGGAATTTCTGAGGGAAGACACCCCGGTAAGTCACCCTCATCACGCAGATCTGGGCGAGATCATCAAGGCAGCGGAACAAGCGGCGAGTCTGACCACGCAGATCCTCTTGTTCAGCAGAAAAGGGGTCTTGGCCGTGAGTGTTGTGGATATGTCCGTTGCGGGACGAGACCAGGAAGAAATCCTGAGGCGGCTCGTTCCGCCCGAGATCGATCTGCAGTTCCAGTACGACGAAGATCTCGACCACGTCAAGGTGGATATCGCCCAGATCAGCCAGGCCCTCGTGAACCTCGTCATCAATGCGCGTAACGCCATCGCGGAGAGCGGTACCATCAACATCGACTTCGAAAACCAAGACCTCCCAATCGATACGGCGGATCATTTGGGAACTTTCCTCTCTGCCGGTCATTATGTCGTCTGCTCGGTCACCGATACGGGCTCGGGAATGTCGGAAGAGGTCCTCGAGCACGCCTTCGACCCGTTTTTTACCACCAAGGAGATAGGGCAGGGAACCGGCCTCGGGTTGGCGACCATGTACGGCGTGGTAAAACAGCACGGTGGAGGGGTTTTCGTCGCCAGTGAAGTGGGTCGTGGAACGCGTGTTTCAATTTGGTTGCCCCGAAGCAGTGAGCTACTCACGAACGCGGCAATAGAAGCCGCGTCGGAGCCGCTGCGGGGAGGCACCGAGCGTATTCTTGTCGTAGACGATGCGGCTCCCGTGCTGACTCTCGTGGAGCGCGGTCTGGGTGCCCATGGCTACAAGGTGACAGCCGAACAGTACGCGGAATCGGCGCTGCGACGCTTTCCCTCCGAATCTTTCGATCTGGTGATCACGGATATCCTCATGCCCGGAATGACTGGACCGGAATTCGCCAAGGAGGTCCAGAAGCGGGCTCCGGAAACACCGATACTCTTCATCTCTGCTTACGCGGAGGACAAGTCGCTCAGGCCGATTGCCGGGACGAAGTTTCCGATCCTACCCAAACCTTTCTCGAACTCGACGCTGGCGCGGTGGGTACGCCAGATTCTCGACGGAAAAGACCCGTTTGCTGCGACCGAACAAGCAGATCCGCAGGCCACAGCGTGAGTATCCGGACTTCCTTTCGTTGTTCCATTTCGGAGCATTGACCAGCGGGTTGGTGATGCGGGATTGGTGATGCGGGGGTTCCTTCGCGCGGCTTATTTCAACGAGTTCTATCGGCAGCGCTGCCGATCCGCTCCCGGCCCTCGAGGATACTCTTGCGCAGCACCGCTACCCATAGAGCGGATCGGCAATTCAAGCGGCGTTTTCCGTACCACCGCTAACTCCTGTTCTGTTAAGTAGCCCTCAGACGAGACACATCAGGCCCGTCCCGGGCTGGGTCGGATACAACCCCGTGAAGAGCGATGCCACAACTGGCGCCGTGCACGACGAAGTCGACAGCGCGTTGATGAAGACCGCCGAACGCTCGCCCATCGAAGCCAAGAACGGAGCCGTCCGTTTCTCATAGCCGTGGAGCTCGAGGTGGTCCGGACGCAAGGTATCGAGCATTACGAGCACGATGTCCGGCGGCTTGGGGTCGAACGGTGTGCAGCCGAGCGCCACGGCAAGTGTGAAATTACAGATCGAGCCGGACATCCTGCCATCATCTGCCTAGATGATGGCCAAGGAGGTCCAAATGACCAGAGATCAACGACAAATTCATCGAAAGAAGAGAATCCTCGAATACGCCCCCCTGGCAATCCACCGTCGATGGGCAGCTCTAGATCGAATTCACGTCCCGAACGCCGACTATCATGAGGCCCGTCCCGAACCGTGCGCACGCGCCGTCTTGCGCGGGAAGCGGGGCCGACAACGAACGATCTAGTGTCGAGGTTCAGGCGCGTCGGCAAACGCCGACCGCATAAGGACAAGAACAGAAGCCCTCGCCCCGAGACGAGATGAGAGCCGAAAGGACTGAGCAGAACATGGCACTGAAGGACAGCCTACAAAAATCAATGGTGGGACTCTTTCCCGAGAAGCTCGGATTGCGCTTTCTCGAGGCCTCGAAGGAAATGCTCTCGGCCGAGATCGAGGTCACCCGCGACCTCTGCACACTTCCCGGACGCCTGCATGGAGGCGCGATCATGGCGCTTGCGGACACGCTCGGCGCGTACGGGGCGTTTCTCAATCTGCCCGAGGGCCATTCGACCACGACGATCGAATCCAAGACCAATTTCTTCTCGGCTGGCGTGGAAGGCGGAAAGGTCGTCGCGACGGCTACGGCCGTTCACCTCGGTCGATCCACCATGGTCTGGCAGACCCGCGTCGAACGCGATGACGGTAAGCTCGTCGCAATCGTGATCCAGACCCAGATGGTGTTGTCGCCGGGGTAGCCGACGAAGCGAGTACGAGTGAGTCTCCAGATCGGGCTATTTGCATACGATTCGGGCGCTATCGTTGAATGCCACCGCTACCCCGAACTTCCTGGAGCCCGTCCCCCAGATGCAGGAAACATCCTTGGATCCGTCGAGCTACCGCGCGCTGCGCATCGAGTATCTCGACCCGATCCTCAAGATCACGATCGATCATCCGGACAGTCCACTCAACGCCGTCGACGATCTGCTGCACAGCGAGCTTACGCGACTGTTCTCCGAACTGAAACGCGAAGATCGAGCGCGCGCGATCTTGCTGACCGGCGCGGGCAAGGCGTTCAGCGCCGGCGGCGACTTCGCCTGGTTCCCAACTCTCGATGATCTTGGAAAGCTCGAGCATCTCCGCCGCGACGCCAAGCAGATGATCTGGGATCTCCTCGACGTTCCCCTGCCCATCGTCGCGGCGATCAACGGGCCGGCCATCGGCCTGGGCGCGTCGATCGCCTTGTTATGCGACACCATCTGGATGGCGGATACGGCGACGATTGCCGATCCACACGTATTGGTGGGCATCGTCGCCGGAGATGGGGGCGCCGCGATCTGGCCGCTCGCTGTGGGGCCGGCTCGCGCCAAGGAATACCTGATGACCGGGGACCCGGTTCCAGCAGTCGAAGCCGAGAGGATCGGGCTCGTCAATCACGTCGTCGCAGCCGAACAACTGGACGCGGAGGCGATGGCGTTTGCCAGAAAGCTGGCCGCGGGCGCACCACTGGCGATTCAATACACGAAACAAGCCGTCAACAAGGTCGTGAAGAACGCTCTCAATACCGCCTTCGACGCTTCGACGGCGCTCGAAATCGTGACCTTTCAAAGCGACGATCACAAGGAAGCGCTCGCCGCGCTTCGCGAAAAACGCCAGCCAGAGTTCAAGGGACGTTAGGCGAACCCTGAAATCGTGGCGAAGCAAGAAGGAGCAAGACCCATGGCCGAGATCGGTCTCTACGATGCGATGAGCACGCTGCGGGCGGTGCGACGACTGAAGCCTGACCCGATTCCCGAAGACGTCCTGCGTCGGGTTCTCGAAGCCGCAACCTGGGCGCCGACGGGCGCCAACGCTCAACCCTGGCGGATCGTGGTCGTCGAAGACGCTGAAAAAAAGACGGCGCTGGCCGAACTCTATCGTGCCAGTTGGTACGCCTATTCCGACCATCATCGAACGCTCTTGAAGGAAGCTCCCGAGAGGGTGCGGGTTTCGACGGAGAAGATGCTCGACGCCGGAAACTACCTCGCTGACAATTTCGCCCAGACGCCGGCGATCTTGTTTTTCTGCTTCAACCCGAACAACATGACCATCACGGACGCCAAACTCTCACGCGTCTCCGTCGTCGGAGGCGGATCGATCTATCCCGCCGTCCAGAACACCTTGCTCGCCTGCCGCGCGGAAGGACTCGGATGTGTCCTGACGACGCTTCTCTGTCAGAGCGAGGAAAAAGTCCGCTCGCTTCTCGAGATTCCCGAGCCCTGGGGTACGGCCGCGGCCATCCCGGTCGGCTACCCGGTCCGCGGCGGTCATGGTCCGATCTCGCGACGTCCCGTCGAAAAGCTCACCTTCAAAGACACCTGGGGCGCCGCCCTCTAGAAGAACTCCAACGGCGCGAGCGAAACGAGCGCGCAAACCAGAGGAAGAGGAACCACTTTGTATTTCAGCGAAGAGCCAGAACACATCGGCATGCTCCGCGACACGCTCCGGCGTTTCGTAGCGGCCGAGATGCCGAGGGACAAAGTCCGGGAATGGGATCGCGCTCACATGTTTCCGCCGGAATTGTTTCGAAAGCTCGCCGACCTGGGCGTCTGCGGACTGACGATCGAGGAGTCCTACGGCGGCCAGGGGCGTGATCTCGTCGCGGCGGTCGCGGTCATCGAAGAGATCTGCCGCGGCGGTGCGTGCCTGGCCGGACCCTTCATCCACTGCGCCTTCTATGGTGGAATCAATATCGCCGAGAACGGTTCGGAGGAGCAGAAGCGCGAACTCCTGCCACGACTCGCTCGGGGCGAACTGCTCTTCGCCTATGGATTGTCCGAGCCCGAAGTCGGCGGCGACCTCGCGAGTGTGAGTACGACGGCCGAGCGATCTCCGGACGGCAAGAGCTTACGCATCAACGGCTTCAAGCGATGGTGCACGGGTGCGGATTGGGCCGACACCATCTATTGCCTGGTTCGAACCGGGCCCGCGGATGCGCGTTACAAGAACCTGTCCTTCGTGATGATTCCGCCGAACACGCCCGGCATTCGAGTCCATCCAATCGAGCACGCGAATCTTCGCTACACGCTCTCGAGCGACGTGATCTTCGAAGACGTGGAAGTTCCCGTCGAGAACATCGTCGGTGGGGAAGCCGGTTGGAACCGCGGCTGGCAGATGCTCGCCGGCAAGGCGCTCGATGTCGAGAAGATCGAGATCTCGGCGGTCACCTTTGGAATCGCGCAGGCGGCGGTCGAAGAGGCCTGGGAATACGCGGGCCAGCGCAAACAATTTGGAAGGCTGATCGGGGCCCACCAGGCCGTGCGCCATGATCTCGCCGAGGCGCGAACGAAGCTCGAGGCGTGCCGACTCATGCTCTACCGCGCCGCGTGGCTCGCGCAGACGAATCAGCCCTGTTCGGTCGAGACCTCGATGGCGAAATTATTCGTGGCGGATACCGCAGTCGAAATCGGACTGGTCTGTCAGCGCGTGCTCGGCGCCTACGGGCTCGCCGAAGGCCACGACATGGAACGCCACATGCGCGATCTACTCGGCATGCCAATCGTCGGCGGCTCGTCGAACATGCAGAAGAACAACATCGCCAATCGACTCGGGCTAGCCACTCAGGACGCCTGAGCCCCTAGCTGGTAGTGAATGGGTGAGGACCACGCGCGCTCCTGAATCGTCGCCGGCAAATCGGGTCGCGGCGCAACCTCGGCCCGAATCGCGTCCCACGTCGACCAGCGGCACGTCGGGTTTTCGAGCACCCGCGCATAATAGAAGGCGCGCTGCGAGGGATCGAAATCGGGGTCACTCCAGAAGGCCCTGAGTTGACCGGCGCCGACGTCCGTCGAGATCGAGCAATCCGATAGATCGACCCGCCCGCCATTTTCGGGACAACGATGCGTCTCGTCATCGACCGCGCCGCCACCCGAACAGGCGACGTCGTAGACCATTTCGTGGGTCTCGCCTTCGGCGTCCAGCCAGCCCTTGATGATCTGCAAGCGCTGCAAGGGCGCGCCAAGCCCGTCGGCGAGGGCCCAGAGCAAGAAGCCCGGCTCTTCCCCGGCGCGGGCTTCCAGGTTCCCACCCATCGTCACGCCTTCGGCATAGGCGCGCGCCACGAAGTCCGGCCCGGCAAGCAGTTCTTCGCTGAATCCGTAGCCGGCAAAGAAGCGAAGTTGAATGCGCGGACCCGAAGTCGCGAAGGTTTCCTTCCGGCGAAAGGCTTCATAGATGGCCTCCCGGGTATTCTCTTCCGCCCAGACCGCCGCGAGTCCCGAGGCACCGTAGGTGGGCGTCGCGGACTTGAAATAGGATTTGCCTTCGACCTCATCGCCCATCTCCGGCGCGGCGAAACCCAGGACGAAAGCCGCGACCGCGTTGAGCGGGATCGATCCCCGAAGCTCCGGGCGACTCGACAACAGCCCCAACTTGGACACGTAGTTGGATTCATCAAAGGATTCGCCGGCGTTATGCGTATCGCTCGACCCGATTACGCCGAAATCGTAGGGGTTCGTGACGCCCTGCCCTTCGAGCGAAATTCCGCGTCTCAATGCGTCTCGCACATAACTCCCGGCCGGCTCGCTCGGCAGCATCGTCGCCACGCGATAGGGCATGATCTCGAAATCCGCCCATTCGTCCCGCGTCGAAAGGCTGGGATGGGTCTCGGAAGTCCCCTTGATCTGCGTAATCTCGACCAGCGGTTCATTTCGGATTCGCCGCCGCGCGTAGGCATCGTCGATCGGATCGCCGGCCCAATCGACGAGCTTGAACATCTGACCGTTCGAGCCGTTCGAGTTGTGGGGAATGGCGAGGCTCTCGATGCCGCGATCGCGCAAGCCGTCCATCCAGTCCCAGAGTCCTTCCGGGTTCTGAGAATGGAAACGCGAGAAGGGGATGGCCGGAATCTTGTCGCTGCCCTTGAAGATCACATTGCGATGGAGATTGCCGCGGTCGTTTGTCGAGGAAGTGTATTCATAGGCGATGAAGGTCGTGAAATGACCCGGATCGTTGAAAAGTTCGGCGGCCTCGATCGTGTCGCGCCAGGCCGAACGCGTGATTCCGAGAATCTCTTCGCGATCCAGCGATTGATCGCGAAGCCCGACGATCATTTTTGGAAGAAAGGTCCCGAAAGCGCGGATGCGGGGGAGCAAGCTCGTGAGGCCCCGATTGTCCGCCGCGTTCAGATCGTTGAGCGGCCCGGCCACTTCGCGCTTCGAGAAATCCGTCGAGGTATCTGCGGCCGCCTCGACGACACCGAGAAACATCGCGTGATCCGTCACGGCATAGAAGTCGAGGGGTTGGCGCAATTGAAGTTCGAAACCGGCTGGATGTGTAATCGCCTCGCCCTTCGCAAAGCGGTAGGCATCCTGAGGCGAAGCCAGCGTTCCGAATGCGAAGGCGTCAAAGGAAAATTTCGTGTGGACGTGCAGGTCTCCGAAAAGGGCCGTGCGATCGGGATTCGGGGACCATTGGCGATAGTCGAGGATTTCGTCATCGACGTCGAAAATGTCCGTCGACTGGGCGGGTCCGCCCTCTTCCATTCCCGGCCCCGATTCGAGGATCGATTGTGCGGATTGATCCTGGCAACCCGAAAAGATCAACGTCCATGCGATTGCAGCCAGAAGGATCCGTGTCCATTTCATCGATCGATACTCCAAAGAGTGGAAGGCTGGAGCGTCGTGGCTTCGCTGCCATGACCTTGCAGCTTAACCTCGACGATGCAGGTTCGGGACCCCATTTCGAGATCGTAGACGGCGGACCGAAGCGGGGGACTCGTGCCCCGGGCGCCCTCCACGACGCGGCCCAGGACGGGCTCTCGACGTGTTCTGCGTCTGCGCGATCGTATCGTAACATCGGCCCCTTCCACTCGCCGAAAGGTTCCGAATGAACCGATTAGTCCGAATCGCTGCGGTCCGTCCTGGCGATCCCAATCCTGGCGGCAGCCGTCTTCCTGGTTCCCACACTCTGGGGAACGCCCTGGTCGATCGACCATTTCTTCACGCGGAGTTTCGTCGCGGTGGCCGCGGAACATCCGATGCTGCTCTCCTACGCGCGTCCTCTCGAAGCCTATGACCTCGACTTCTATTCGGATGATCTCGAGGACTACTCGGACGCCGGCGCGACGGCAATTCTCGATCAGTTGGCTGAGATCCGCCAAGGGCTGGGCGCCTACGATCGGAATTCGCTCTCCCTGGATCAACAGCTTTCCTACGACGTGCTCGAATGGTTGCTGGAGACCCAGGAAGCAAGCCGCGCCTTCCTCTATCACGTCTATCCGGTCAACCAATTCAATGGCTCGCAATCCGGGTTGCCCGATTTCATGGTCAACATCCATCAGATCGATGACGAACGCGACGCACACAACTACCTCGCGCGCATAGCGAATTTTGAACTCGCCCTCGCGCAAATGCGACAATCAGTCCTCGTGCGGGCCGAACGAGGTTTCCTTCCGCCGCGCTTCGTGTTGCGAGCCGTCGCAAGCGAGTCCGCATCCTTTGCCGACAGTCCAGTTGAAGACAACGTCCTCTATACGAAGCTCGCCGAATCCCTGGACGAAATTGCGGATCTATCTGCAACGAAGTGCGAGGCATTGCTGAGCGAACTCCCCCTGCTGATCCGTGAAATCGTCCAACCCGGCTACCAGCGATTGGCCGAGACACTCACCGACTTGGCCACGGAAGCGAGCGAGGACGATGGCGTCTGGAAGCATCCCGATGGCGAGGCCTACTACCGGTGGGCGCTTCGTTGGCATACGACCACGAACAAGACCGCGGACGAGGTTCACCGGATCAGGCTCGCCGAAATGGAACGAATCCATGGCGAGATGAGTCGCATCCTGGCGAGTTGGCGCGCCATGTCGCCGAGCGCTGGCCGGCGCTGGCCGATCAACTGCTCGACGATGAAGGTGAAATCTCGGGCCGCGTTCAACTCATGATCGGTGGCCGAAACGTACGCTGGCTCCCCGACGGCAGCGCGACGAGGATCGCGGCCGGAGACGTCATCGACATCTTTCCGCCGACGGCGGGGGGCTAGACGACCAGGAGTTCTCGCCCTCGCGCGCGATCTATGTGCCCTTGTCCGCGGTGTTCGCAGCCGATGCAACATCGCTGTCACCGCCAAAGCGCTTCTTCAATCGCAAGAACGGTTGCTCCAGCACGTGCCAACTCACGAAAGCGACGGCGAACGAAAGGCCGATCGTTAGGGCGAGATGCCAGAAATACACCGCGGTTCGCGGAATACCCGGGTTCGCACCGTTCGGCACCATCAGGAAAATCACGATCGGGAGGTGGACGACGTAGAGGGCGTAGCTGTATTTCCCAAAGGTTCGCAACACGCGAGCGGAAAGTAGCCGAGTGACCCATTCGTCGGATGCGGCGACCAGAACGAGGATCAATGCACTGCCAAAGCCCAATGACGCAACGCTGAATCCGAGCGTGAGCGTCAAGTCCGCGCGCAACAGGAAGCCACCGGCCACGAACATTAGCGCGACGACGTAAAGTGCACAGACGCTGCCGACCATTCGAGCGATCGGAACGAATGGCGCCAGACCCTTCGAACCGCGAACCAGACAGGCGATCGCGGCGCCCACAGCGAGGTCATCCATGCGCGTGATCGTCATGATATAGATGGCGACCCAGGGCGCTTCATGAAGGTAGAGTGCTATGCGCAAGCCGAGACAGCCGACGATCAAGGCGCCACACAACCACAACAACCGACGACGGCCCAACCCGAACACCAGCAGCGGCCAGAACAGATAGAACTGTTCCTCGATATTGAGCGACCAGAGATGATTCAGGTTCGGCGCGTTCAAGAATGAACCGCGCGCCGCCATCGCCCAATTCTGGAGAAACGTCCAATAGAGAAATTCCCGATCGTCGTGCCAGGCGAGGTCGGGAAAGGCATCGCGCGGGATCAAATAGAAGAAGATCAGCAGCGTCGCGTAGTAGACGGGCAGGATGCGCAGCGCGCGCCGCATGTAGAAATGGCCAAGACTGCGTCGACCTGGCGACGAATCGAGCAGGATCCCGGTAATCAAGAATCCGGAGAGGACGAAGAAGAGGCTGACTCCCGTCCATCCCGAAATCGCGATCGCATGAATGAACGGAATGGGAACGGCGTCGACCTGGATGTCGAGGCTGTGGAAGATCAGGACGAGAAGAATCGCGATGCCCCGCAAGCCATCGAGGGCGGGAATACGATCTGGACCGCGTCCGTCCTGCATCGCTATCGGGTCGGCCGTCATGGCTTGACTTGATGTGCCCGTCGGGTCAGCCGTTCGATTTCCTTCTGCATACGCGGATTTCCGGCAGTCCGCGGGGCAGCAGCCTCGAGAACGGCAAGAGCGGCCTCGGGCTGTCGATCCGCCAGGAGATTCTTCGCCTGCAGAATGTAGGCGCGCAGGTCGCCGGGCTCCTCGATGATCGCGTCTCGAAAGAAGCCGATCGCGCGCGCCGTATCCCCACGAGCCGCATAGACCCGGCCCGCCAAGACCGCAGCCTCAACCGCCATGTTGTCGACGCTGTACATCTTGGAATCGACACTGAAGTCGCTCGCGAGCAAGGCCACGACGGCGGTTTCCGCCTCACGCAGTCTGCGCAGCTCTAGATACGCGGCCGCCAGGTTCTGCCAGCAGACGACACAGTCTGGATTTTCGCGCGCATAACGGTCGAGTTCAGCGAGTGGACGGTCCTGATCATCTTTCCGAACCGCGACACCATAGAGGCCGATTGCGGCCGCGTGATAGTCCGGCATCAGCTTCAAGGCCGTGCGAAAAGACTCTTCGGCAGCGTCGAGCTGCCCGGCCTTTGCTCGAGCCAGTCCCAGTCGAAGTCGCGATTCCGCGGTTGCTTCGTTACGTTCAACGTGTTCTTCCCAGTAGACCACCTCCTTCGCCGGGTCCTGCGAATCGGCGAAGGGGACCAGAACACGCTGCTCGAGAAAACCGATGGCGACGACGACACCGATGAATCCGCATAGAGCCAGCATTCTTCGAGTCCGCTGGGTCAACGCCATTTAGAGATGCTTCCGGAATTCGGCGCGCCGGACACGCCAGATGAATGAATCGAAGTAATAGTGAAGCAGTCCGGTCGTCGTGTTGAGGGCAAGAATCGCGACCAGCGAAATCTCCTTGCCGAAGGCCGAGAACAACCCATAGAGCACGATCGCGCCCACGTAGAGATGGAGATAGCGGCTCTCATGAATGAGTCGGAAGACGGCATTGCTACGAGTCGGCGTCAGCGATCTGGCCTTGGCGCGATTGTAGAACCAGGCGAAGGCGTCGTATTGCAGACAATGAAACAAGCTCGAGATGGCGTAGCTGAGGTAGCCATCGGAGAGTAGGACATACGAGTAGTACCAGACGCCCAGACTGGTCGCGAAGAGGACGAGCTTGAGTTTCGAAATGGGCAGTCCCGACGACAAGCGAAACTGCAATCGGGCGAGGTAGAGAATGCCGACCAGGATCGCGAGACCGAGCGAGCCCGTTTCGAGCCCGACGACCAGCCAACTCGGAAAGGAGATGCCGAGATTGTAGAAGGAATCGGCATACATATATCCGTAGAAACCGCTGTGAGTCAGGATCGCCGCGAAGAAGGAATAACAGAGCCATTGATCGAGCCGGGCATCGAAGTCCGAGCTGGCCCCGGACTTGACGTCGTAGATCCGCATGAAACCGTAGTGCTGACGGATGAAGTGGAATTGGTCCCAGACGAAGATCAAGGTCAGAAGCCGAGAGTCGAAATAGGTGAGTGCCAGAACCATTGGCGCCACGCACAGGGGGATGGCGAGAAACTGGAATCGATTTCGCGAAAATTCGTCGGGGTCGCCGTAGGCGCGCAGCATCGTTGGCACGTGATGGCCGACGGCCATATAGCCGATGACATAATATTCGATTTGCGCGGCCGGCATCATTTGCGCAACGCCGAGAACGAACGCGACGGCCAATAGCGGGCTCCCGAGGAAGAACACCCAATCGAAGAGTGGCGACGCGATGTATTGGTCGCGCATGGCGATGATCGGCGTCGATCCACCTCCAGGCGATGCCTCCACGCTCTCGCCGGCTGTCGCGCTCATCTTTTCCTCCATCCCGAACCAGAAAGCCCGAGGAAACCCTGACTGTACCCCAGGAGTGATTTCCTGTAGACCGGCAAGATGTGTCGTACTCTTGGCCAGCCGGTTATCGAAGCGGAAAGGATTGGAAGTGTATTCTCGCGCTCCGCTGCTAGGCGTTGTCCTGGTGCTCGTGTCGCTCTCTCCGACGCTGGCCTCGGCGGGAATCGAACGCGGCGATCTTCGAATCAGTGCCGGTCTTGCCGCAGTCTCCTACAAAGACACCGACATCGAATCCGAAGACTTCAAGACGACGACTGTTGAGATTGCATCGGGCGCGCTATTCCAGTTCGGCAAGATCACAGCGAATTCGGTTGAGCTCGGGCTGAAACTCGGCCTCTTCTTCGAAAACATCGAAAGGCCGGCCGGCCACGTCGACGCGACCAGAATCCTCACCCTGCCCTATGTCGCCTTGAATATTCCATTCGGAAAGTCGGACTCGAAGTTCTTCTCGCCTTCGATCGCATTGGGGTATTCCGGTACCTTCAGCGAGGTCGTCGACATCCACTCGGTTCTTCTCGAGCTCGGCGCCGAGGCCAAGTTCTTCGTGGCCAAGGATGCGAGCGTGGATCTCGGTCTCTTCTTTACCTACGAATCCGGTACAGCGGACGCCGGCGGGTTTCGCAACGATCTCGATGTCGAAGGCTTTACGATCGGTCCACGCGTGAAGATTTCAATCTGGCCGTGACCCGAACGCGATGAGGGAGTCATGAGTCAAACCGACGACCCCTATGACTATGTAATCGTCGGCGGAGGCTCCGCAGGCTGCGTCCTGGCTCATCGCTTGAGTGCCGATCCCGGCTGCCGCGTTCTCGTTCTCGAAGCCGGGCGCCCCGATGCCTGGTGGGATGTCTTCATCCACATGCCCGCCGCCCTCGCCTTCCCGCTCGGCAATCGTTTCTACGATTGGGGCTATCGCTCGGAGGCGGAACCGCGAATGGCCGACCGCGAGATCTACCACGCACGCGGCAAGGTTCTCGGCGGATCGAGCAGCATCAATGGCATGATCTTTCAGCGCGGCAACAGACTCGACTACGACGGCTGGGCGAAACAGCCGGGGCTCGAGCGCTGGAGTTACGCTGATTGCCTGCCCTACTTCAAGCGAATGGAATCCTGCGACCATGGCGACGACGCCTTTCGCGGACGGGATGGACCGCTCACTCTCGAACGCGGACCGGCCAGGGGCCCACTCTTCGATGCGTTCTTCGAGGCCGCGCAGCAAGCCGGCCACGGGCTCACACAGGATGTGAACGGCGCGCAGCAGGAAGGCTTTGCACCCTTCGATCGAAACGTGAAGCGAGGACTTCGTTGGAGCGCGGCGCGCGCCTATCTTCATCCGATCAAGAAGCGCAAGAATCTCGACGTCCGCTGTCGTGCCTTCGTCGAGCGCATACTCTTCGACGGGACGCGAGCGGTGGGAGTCGAGTACACCCAGGGAGGAACAACATCTCGGATCAGGGCGCGCGAAATCCTCTGTTGTGGCGGCGCGATCAATTCGCCCCAACTGCTTCAAGTCTCGGGAGTCGGTCCCGCCTCGCTGCTTCGGAAACTCGGAATCGCGGTCGTTCGCGACGCGCCCGGCGTCGGCGAGAATCTCCAGGATCATCTCGAAGTCTACGTACAACATGCGTGTACGAAGCCCGTTTCGATGGCGCCTCATCTGCGTTGGCGTCGACGCCCCTGGATCGGAATGCAATGGCTCGCGGGACGCGGACCGGGCATGACCAATCATTTCGAGGCCGGGGGCTTCATTCGCAGCCATCCCGATCTCGCGTACCCGAACCTGATGATCCATTTCCTACCGCTGGCCATTCGCTATGACGGAACGACGGTGACGCGCGGACATGGCTATCAACTGCATATCGGCCCGATGCTGTCCGAGGCTCGCGGATCGCTTCGCATTCGCACCGCGGACCCGCGCGTCGCTCCGGAACTTCGCTTCAACTATTTGTCGAGTGAGCGGGACGAACGCGAGTGGATCGCCGCGATCGAGGCAGCCCGCAGCCTACTGGGCCAGCCAGCCTTCGCGAAACTCGACGGCGGCGAGCTTTCGCCCGGCCCAGGCATCCGGACGGATGCCGAAATCCTCGATTGGGTGGCGCGCGAAGGCGAGACCGCGCTCCATCCTTCCTGCACCTGCCGAATGGGCGTCGACTCGCTGGCCGTGGTGGATCCCGACACGTTGCGCGTACATGGTCTCGAAGGAATTCGCGTGATCGATGCGTCGATCATGCCTAGCATCACGAACGGCAATATCTACGCGCCGGTCATGATGATCGCGGAAAAGGCGGCGGACGTGATCATGGGTCGAGAGCCACTGCCAGCGGAACCGCGCAGCGAAATTGTCTGACGCGCACTGCGATCGTACCCAAAGGTTGAGCTAGCGTCCCATTTCATGTCGGATGCAGCTTCCTCGACGTCGAATCCAATTCTCGCGCGGATCGGATTGCCAAATACCCTCTCCCGGATTGCCGTCGGTCTGGTGGGGATCTTCGTCGTGACTTCCGCCGTGTATGTCGAGCCGGCGAACGAGGTCCTGCTCGCAACAAAAAATTGGGTCATCCAGTATTTCGACTGGCTCTTCGTTGCCGTCGCGACCCTGGCAGTCGGCGCCGTGCTATTGCTGGCGATCGCGCCCCGAGCCAACGTCCGCCTGGGTCCCCCGGATTCAAAGCCCGAATTTGGCAATCTGGCCTGGTTCGCCATGTTGTTTTCGGCCGGCCTCGCGTCGGGACTGCTCTATTGGGCGACCGCTGAACCGATCCTTCACTGGCAAGGCAATCCTTTTCTGGACGCCGCTGGCGGCGACGACGCCATGGCGATCACCACTGCCATGCGCATCACCGTGCTGCATTGGGGTCTTCACGGCTGGGCGTTCTATGTGCTGGCGGCGCTCGGCATATCGATCTTCAGCTATCGGCATGGGCGACCGCTCACTTTTCGCTCGGCGCTCTTCCCGGTTCTCGGCGAGAAATACATCGATCGATGGCCCGGCCTGACGATCGAGTTGTTCGCGCTCCTGGGAACCGTGTGCGGCGTCGCCACTTCGATCGGGCTTTCCGCAGCGAGCCTGAACGCCACGCTTCATTCACTCCTCGATTTAGAGATCCATCTCTCGAACCAGATCCTGATCATCTTCGGCGTCTGTCTATTGGGAACGCTCTCTGCGATGTCCGGACTCGCGCGCGGAATTCGCAGACTCTCCGAAGTCAATCTCTGGGTGAGCGCGAGCTTGCTTCTGGCGTTCGTCATTCTCGGGCCGACCGCCTTCCTGGCCGGTCTCTTCGTGGACACCGTGATCGACTATGCGCTCCAGTTCATCCCGACCGGAATCTGGCTGGCAAAGACCCCGGATCAGCAAGACTGGCAGGCCTCCTGGACCGTATTCTATTGGGCCTGGTGGCTCGCATGGACGCCCTTCGTCAGTCTCTTCATCGCGCGCATCTCGAAGGGAAGAACGGTTCGGGAAGTCGCCATCGCCGTCATGCTCGCACCGACACTCGTCGTGATCGTCTGGATGACCGTGCTCGGGGGAACCGCCGTGCACCAGGAACTGGCTTCGGCTGGCTCGGTCAGCGTCGCGGTCAATCAGGACTACAGCCTGGGTATCGTGGCGGTGATCGACAATCTGGGTTTGCCCTTCCTGGGTGCGATCCTCACGATCGTCGCGACTTTCCTGCTCTTCACCTGGCTGATCACATCCCTCGACTCGGCCACCCTCGTCATCTGCCATCTACTCGGTGCGCAAGAAACGGCCCCCGCCAAGGTTTTCTGGGGATTCGCATTGGCCGCGGTGAGTGCGACGTTGTTGGCGGCCGGCGGCCTGCGGGCGCTGCAAGCCGCCTCGATCGTCATCGGCTTGCCACTGGCCGCGGTTATGGTCTTGATCGGAGGCGGCCTCTTCTGGAATCTCAGACGACTGTGATCGCTCTCGTCAGTCGAGGGACTCCGCAGTCGGCTCCATTTCTCGAGCCAGATGAATCTGCACCTCTTCCAGCGTCAACCCCTTCGTTTCCGGCGCATAACGCATGACGAGTAGAGCACCGAGAACCGGTCCCACTGCGACGACGGCGATTGCCGCCGGAATTCCGCCGAGCGGCACGATCATGAGTCCGATCGCCATCGGCGTCACGACCTCCGTCACGCGTCCGGCGAGATTCGTCGTCCAGCCATAGCCGGTGGCGCGAATCTCGGTGGGGAAGAGTTCGCTGGCGTAGACGTGGGTCGCCGTGATCGCGGCTCCGAAACTGAACACCGTGAAGAACATCCAGATATATTGTCCGCTCAAGGTCGGCACGTGATAGAGCAGATAGATCGAAACGGCGGCCGCAACATAGAAGCCGGAGCAGGTCCACTTGCGACCCACGCGATCGATCAGGTAGCCGGCCACGAAATGGCCGAGAACGCCGCCCCCGTAGCCCCAGAAGACGATGTCGCCGACTTCGGTCGTCGACAAGCCGAGGTCCTCTCGAGCGTAAATGACCCAGTAGACGGTGGAGGGCGCCGTCACGAGATGCACACAATTCCAGAGCAGCGTGACAATCCATGTGCGACGGCGATAGCGCGCTGACCACGGCATGCCGACACTTTTCCATTGCTCGGCCAATCCGCTCTGCCGCTCCCCCTCTTGCAGACCCGAATCACGATCTTCGCTCGATGCCGTAAATCGTCGCGTCTCGCGCATCCCGATCCGTAGGAATAGAACGAGAAGCAAGGGAAACGCGCTCAGGACGTAGAGCGCGCGCCAACTGGAGTCATCGGGATCCAGCCCGAAGAATCCCTGAATCGCAGCCACCATGCCGACGCCGAGCGCATGCAGCCAATTCGACTCTTCACCCTCACTCAACAAGACATAGGGTTGGATTTTCGCCATCGCCATCACGCCGACGGTCGCCAGACTGGTCAGGATCGCGATCGCGCGGCCGCGCAAGCGAGCGGGATATTCTTCTCCCACGACGATGATGGCGAGCGAATACTCCGCGGTCAGGAAGAGACGCGCGAGCATCTGACAGACCACGAACTCCGACGTACTCGTGACGAAGGCCGTCATCGTGTTGAAGACCGTGAAGCCGACGACCGTCACCATCAACAAGGTTCGCCGGCCCAGTCGGTCCGCCGTCAGCAGGAAGACGAAGGAAAGCATGACGCCGGCACGCGTCGCCCCGCTCACGAAGCCCCATTGTTCGCGGCTGATTCCGAGGGTCGATCGAACATCGGGTGCCGCGAATCCGAACATCGCGTTGTCGAAGCCGTCGAAGAGGGTCGCGGTCGAGAGCAGGAAGAAAAGAAAGACGAGGTATCCGTCGAGCCGGGTTGCTTCAACGTTCTCAGCGGACCCCTGGCTCATGCAAGGACGCTAGCAACGCGGGGCACCCGATTTTCACGCGCCAGGCGCGGCCGTGACGGATTCCGGCCTCGATCGACGCCTCCCAGAAAACTCGAGTGGGATCCTGGATTCGGGAAGATCGTTCGCTAGACTGACTAGTCAGTTCATAACGCTTGAATCCCTGGAAATCGGTGACACCACCTGAAACTCAACCTGAGCCCCCTGAAGGATCTTCGACGCCGCCGAGGCGGCGAATGTCGGCCGAGGCGCGCCGCGAGCAGATTCTGCTGGCCGCGCTCCAATGCTTCGGTGAGAAGGGCTACCACGCCTCGACGATGGACGATCTGGTCCGTGAATCCGGGCTCTCCAAGGGCAGCCTCTATTGGCATTTCCGCAGCAAGGAGGAGGTCTTTCTCGCCCTCCTCGATTCCTTTGCGACCGAAATCTATGGGGACTGGGACGCCCTGGCGGACTCGGACGGAGATGCGATCGAAACCCTTCGTCAGGAAATCCAGGCGAGCGTCGACCGCTTTTCGAACCAGCGCGTGTTTCTGATGGCCTGGGTGGAGTTCCTCAGCCATCCGGCGGCACGCGAGCGCATGAGCGAGGTCTACCGGGTCTCGAGAGCGAAATTGGCGAAGATCATCAAAGCAGGACGTCGAGCGGGCACGCTGCGTCCCGGCACCCCTGCCGAACAGATCGCGGCTGCCCTGGTCGCGGCGATCGAAGGACTGTTCCTACAGTGGCTGGTCGATCCCGACTTCGACCTCAGGGCCAACGTCGATGTCACCTGGGAATTGATCACGGAGGGTTTGCGAACATGATCCGGATTGCACTTTCTTTCGCCGGGCGAATCGGCCGGACCCTTCTGATCAGCCTGCTCTTTCAAGGTGTCGCGATCGCCGCAGATCTGTCGGAATTCAACCTGGAGCAGGCGCCGCCGAACGTCGATGCCCGACAGCTCGCACGGACCGCCGAAGACAACATGCGCAGCGATCGCACATTCTTCAAGGGCGAAATGACCGTCGTTTCGCCGAGACTGACTCGACCACGCGTCGTCGCCTTCCATTCATGGGAGGACAGCCAGGAAAAGAAATCGCTGATTCGAATCGATGCCCCGAGCAAGGACAAGGGCACGGGTTTTCTCAAATTGCATCCCAATTTGTGGATGTACATCCCGAGAGTCGAACGAACGGTTCGGGTTCCTCCCTCGATGATGTTGCAGTCCTGGATGGGAAGTGATTTCAGCAACGACGATCTCGTCCGGGAATCGAGTGAGGTCGACGACTACGACCACCGACTGCTCGGGATCGACACCGGGCAGGGATCGGCCGTCGATCGACGCTCCTACGTCGTCGAATATCGGCCGCACGAGGGTGCTCCGGTCGTTTGGGGCAGCATCGTCGCCTGGCTGGACATCGAGTCCGGGGCGCCTCTGCGCCAGGATTTCTTCGACGAAGAAGGCGAACGACTGCGCGTGATGCGATTCGGAGACTTTCGGCAGATCGAGGATCGCTTCGTTCCGCATCATTGGGAAATGACGCCACTGGACAAGCGGGGCCACAAGACCACGATCAAGATCGAGAAGATCGAGTTCGATCTCGAAATCCAATCGAGCATCTTCACGACCCGGAATCTGAAGCGGAGGGACTGACGTGGGCATCGAAACGCGACTCGCCTGGCGAAACGTCTGGCGCAACAAACGGCGAACCGCGCTGTCGGTGGCCGCCACCGTGTTCGCGATTTTCCTGGTCATCATTTCCGTCGGAATGGCTACGGGCGTGCACGAGAAAATGATCGAAGATGCAGTTCGACTGGCATCCGGCCATGTCGCCATTTCCGGCGCAGGCTATCGCCAAAGCATGACGCTCGAACAATTCGTGCCCTGGGACGGCCGCCTGGAAGAAGTGATCGAGGCCGCTCCGAACGTTCGAGCCTGGGCCCCGCGAATCTCGAGCTTCGCGCTGATCTCGTACGACGATCAGAGTCAAGGCGGCATGGTGATCGGCGTCGACCCGGCACGCGAAAAGAATGTTTCGGAGTTTTCGCAGAAGGTGAACGAGGGCCGATTCGTGAGCGTTGATCCCGGACCGACGGTTCGCGAGATCGTTCTCGGCCGCAAGCTCGCGGATCGGCTCGGTGTGGGTCTCGGCGATGAAATCTTGCTCTACGGCGTCGCCTATTCCCTGGAGACCGCCTACGAACTCTTCACCGTAGTCGGAACGATGGCCCTGCCCGATCACCGACTCGAGCGAAATCTCGCCATCGTCCACATTCAGGTCGCCAGCGAATTCTACGTTTACGAAGATCGAATCACCGAAGTCGCGATCCTGGCCAGTGAAGCGGCGGAGAGCGATTCGCTGCTGGCTGATCTCGAAATCGCTCTCGCGGCTCGTTTCGGCGATCAACTCGAATTGCAGACCTACGAGCAGATCATGCCCGGACTCGTGCAACTGATCCTGATCGACGATGCCGGGATGTACATCACGCTCATCATCCTGATCGTCGTGGTCGGTTTCGGAATTCTCAACACGATCCTGATGGCGATCCTCGAACGCACGCGTGAACTCGGCGTGGTCCTCGCCCTCGGACTCAAGCCGATGGCGCTCTTTCGCATGATCTATCTGGAATCGATGTTGCTTGCGGGCGTGGGGCTGGTCATCGGACTCTCGCTCGCGTTGCCGCTCCTGGCCTGGCTCCACGGCATCGAGGTTCCGCTCGGTGGCGACATCGCAAAGGGGACGGAGCTGTTTGGGATGGAACCGACGCTGACGTTCAAGTTGAACATGATCAACCCGATCGGCTCGACAATCACGATCCTCGTCGTGGCCGCGATCGCCGCCTTCTACCCCGCGCTGAAGGCGAGTCGTGCGCGACCCATCGACGCGCTTCGGAGCCTCTAATCATGTTGCTGCGAATGGCCTGGCGAAATCTCTGGCGCAATCCACGACGCACGATCGTCGTCCTCAGTGCGATCTCCATCGGCATCGCGGGCTGCATCGTCGCCATGGCGATCAACCTCGGCATGGTCGCGGGCATGGTCGACACCGCGATTCGCGGTGGCCTCGCACACTTGCAGATCCATAGTGCGGGCTGGGACGAGAATCCGGAACTGGAAGTCCGCTTGATGGATGGCGGTGCAGAAATCGCGAAGGCCCTCGACGCCACTCCCGAGATCCAATACTGGGCGCCCCGCTTACGGGCGGAAGGTCTGGCCGCCTCGCCGCGCGCCAGCGTCGGGGTCTCGATCACGGGGGTCGACCCAATTCGCGAAGCCGGCGTGTCGATCGCCGCGGATTCGATTTCAGAGGGCCAATGGTTGGGCGAACGCGGGCGGGTCGTCCTGGGTCACAAACTGGCCAGACGCCTGAATGCCGAGGTCGGTAGCAAGATCGTGCTCTCGGTCCAGGATCTCGCCGGGGAATTGACCGGTCAGGCGTTTCGAGTCAGCGGTCTCATTCGATCCGGATCGCGCGAACTCGACGACGGTGTCGTGTTCATGCGCTTGCCCGAAGCTCAGGCGCTCGTGCGCATGGGCGAGTCGATCACCGAGATCGCGATCGTCACATCCGACCGCACGCTCGTGAATCAGATCCAGGCCCGACTGCGCGCAGCGCTGGGCAGCGGACCCGAAATCCGCACCTGGGAACAACTCGAACCGCTGTTGGTCTACATGATCGCGAGCATGGACTCGATGGCCTGGGTACTCTACGCGGCCGTTTTCATCGCGATGGCCTTCGGCATCGCGAATGTCCTACTGATGGCGGTCTTCGAACGCACTCGTGAAATTGGCATGATGCGGGCGGTCGGGATGAGTCGCGCTCGGGTGGTCAGTCTGGTCGTGATCGAATCGACTTTCGTAACGATGCTCGGTCTATTGCTAGGCGTCGGGCTTGCCCTGGCCGCGATCTGGCTGATCGGAGACGGCATCGACATCTCTTCGTTCGCGGGTTCGATCGACGAATACGGGATCGAAACGGTCCTTCGGCCATCGATGCGAAGCCGCGACCTCGCCACCCCCATCGTCATTGGGGCGATCACCGCTGTGATCTCGAGCCTGTGGCCGGCATTGCGTGCGGGACGCGCCAAGCCGGCCGATGCACTCCGGCACGTCTGATGTTCGGAACAGAGCGACATGCAATCGAAGGAGAAACCGGGAAATGATCATCGAAGCCATCGATATCACGAAGGTCTATGACACCCGCGGCGTCAAAACCCAAGCACTCGACGGTGTGAGTCTCGGGCTCGAAGAGGGCGAGTTCACGGCACTGGCCGGGCCGAGCGGATCTGGCAAGACGACGCTTCTCAACCTGTTGGGTGCCCTCGACACACCGACCTCGGGCAAGATCCAGCTCGAAGGCGTCGAACTGAGCGGCCTTTCGGCGGCCGCTCTGTCTGCGCTGCGACTTCGCAAGCTCGGCTTCGTCTTTCAAGCCTATAACCTGATCCCGGTTCTCTCTGCCCGAGAGAATGTCGAATTCGTGATGGAGTTGCAGGGGGTCTCGCTGGCGGACCGCCGAAAGCGGGCCAGTGAAGTTCTCGAGCGAGTCGAACTCGACGGCCTCGGTGACAAGCGACCGCTCGAAATGAGCGGCGGGCAACAACAGCGTGTCGCCGTCGCGCGCGCCATCGCGAGTCGACCCAGCATCGTTCTCGCCGACGAACCGACGGCGAATCTCGATTCGGGCACCGCAGAACGCCTGCTCGAACTCATGGCACAGCTCAACCGCGAAGACGGAGTGACCTTCTTGTTCTCGACGCATGATCCGCTGGTCATGGGAGCCGCGCGGCGCCTGGTGCGATTGCGCGATGGTCGAATCATTCAAGACGAGACGACGACAACCTCCCAGGCGAGCGCGTGAGAACCTGCGCCAGGGGTCGCCGGGCGAGCGACCGGGAAAACCGCGACGACACCCGTTCCGTTTGGGCGCGGATCGGTCTGGTCATCATTCTGCTCTTCGCAACACCCGGCCCTTCCAAGGCAGCCGAGTGGTGGTCGAATGGCGAGGCGAGCCTGTCGGTCGGCGGAAGCCTGCGCCAGATTGCCCTCTATACCCGCCAAACGGACGCCGACGATTTCGCCGACGCGATCGCGGCCGATATTCTTGCGAACGGTCCCACGACCTGCGTCAGCGCTTCGAATTTCGCGAATTGCCCCGCCTTCGACACCGTCGGCGAGCAGGACGTCGGCCAGGGCTTCACACGACTGCGACTCGAAGCAGACCTGAGAGTCACCGAATGGCTCTCCGCCTTCGTCGTCTATGACAACGAGATCCAATTCGGCCGGATCGATACGCGCGAAGCGGCCTTGGGTTCTGGATTTGATTCGAAGTCGTTTCTCCAGGCCGAAGCCCATCTGTCGAGGAGTTCATCACACGATTGGGATCATCGCCTCTACCGCGGCTACGTCCAGATCGAAACGGAACGCTTCGAGCTCACGGTCGGCCGCCAACGGGTCGCCTGGGGCGTCGGCCGACTCTGGACTCCCATCGATCGCTTCAGCGCTCTACTACCGCTCAACCTACAACCGGATGTCACGCCGGGAATCGATGGCATCGATGTACGGTTCAACTTTAGTGGCTTCGACTATCTGCAATTCGTCTACGCGCCCGGGAGCCATCAGCGACGCGAACGCTGGGCTATTCGCCTCCACGGTGTAGTGTGGGACGCCGACCTCTCGGCCATGGGCGGTGTCTTCGAAGGGGCGCCGACCATCGGCATCGACTTCGCGCGCAACCTCTTTCAAGGCGCGATCGGATTCGAGGCCGTCTACACCTCTCCCGAGCGCGAAGTCTGGAAGATTGGAG
>Ga0310122_10000264_pt1 | contig 34045 bp, 33 predicted proteins | sample CB6_Bottom_1051__FD_203503 | JGI IMG/M metagenome (GOLD analysis project Ga0310122, IMG submission 203503) | Marine microbial communities from Western Arctic Ocean, Canada - CB6_Bottom_1051 | ecosystem: Environmental > Aquatic > Marine > Oceanic | place: Canada: Western Arctic Ocean | collected...
CGAAGGTCCGGTACAGAAACCGAAGCTGAGTTTGCCCGAGACCTCGCGCTTCTGAACGTCCGTCCACGGCAGGTCCGAGTCGCCGAAATAACTGACCAGCAGATTGCAGTCGTTGATGGGTATGTTGAAGCTCAGCACGTCCGGGTAGCTCCGCCACGGCATGATCGCGTCGTAGAGGCCCGGGTAGCCCTGCGCCACGAGGTGCTGCGACATCGATCCGCCCGATGTTCCCATGCTGATAGTGTGTTGTGGCGGGCCGAACAGTTCGATGAAGCGTTCCTTGATCTTCGCCGCGGTCTCAGCCTGGACGACGTGATTCGTGTTGGTTCCGGTCACCATGAGCGAGCCGCCAGCGAACGCGAAACCGGCGCGTATCAATGACTCGTGCAGGTTGTTGTTCTCGCCGCCGACGTAGCCCTTACCGGGATCGAGCGTGCCGATCGTGGCGCCCATATGAAAGCCGGGCCGCACGCCGCCGCGATGCGACATGATGAGCTTGCCGTTCCAGCCGGTCTCGTTACTCGTCGGCGTCGGCAGCGGTCCCGCGGCCGGATCGTGCAGGAGGCTGATGACGTAGGCGGCGCGGTTGATGACGCCTTTCTCGACCCAGGTGATCAGCGGCACGGTTTTGCCGTCCGCCGTGGTGGTCGATTCGATATCGTGCGGCCGCGGGCCGGCGGGATCGAACGCCTGCCACTCACCGCTCGTGCTCCGATAGAAGTTACCGGTGACGGTCGGCGCCGCGCAGCTCTCGTCCCGGGCGGGGGCGAGGCCGTGCATTTCGTTCTCGCAGACGAAGGGTGTCTGCTGCGGGCCGGCGAGTAAGGTGGCGTTGATCGGGTGGTTGGTCAGCGTGAGGGAGGTGCGGTGGCGTCCGTTCGAGACGATCAGCTCGTTCCTGCCTTCGCTGAGTCCGTCGACGAGGCCGAGCCAAGCGCCGTTGCCGTCGGCGACGAAGGCCGCGGAGAGGTCGGTCCCGCCGACCGTCACCACAGGCGCGGCGTTGACCCCGGTGACTTTCACGAGTGCGTCGCCGCCCGTCACGAGTTGTGGAAAGGAGGACAAGACCTCGACGCCCGGCTCCTGACCGACGGCCTGTGCGCCCGTGAGCAGGAATAGAAGCATGGCGAATGCCGCAACGAAGCTTTTCGAAATGCGCATGATGTTCATCGGTTAATCTCCCACAAACCGCCGGGCGTTTTCGAGATCGCATGCCACGGGCGCGAACTCGACGTCCGGCCGATACATCGACTGCACTTCACCCGTGACAGGCGCGGACAGATGCCCGGAATCCTCCAGTACGAAGCGGTAGGTCATGCTGGTTCGATCCGGATTCAATTCGAATCGCTCGACGAGGTGTTTCTGCGATCCCGAAGGGATGCCGCGTGCGGCCCCGCTGCGGTGTTCAGCGAAATGCGTCGTATCGACGACGAGGACCTCGCCTTCCCAGCGGCCGATAGAGTGACCCTGAGCCGTGACCGCGGCGCCTTCGTGTGAAGCGACGTCCATGTGTATGGTCCGCTCGATAGAGTCGTATTCACTGTGAAAAGGGTTCACTGAAGTAGCGAACCAGCAGCGTCTGCGGCACGATCCACGTGCCGGGCAGGCCATCGGCCTCGGCCTGCGACGCTTCGATCCCGGTGAGCGTTTCCTCGACAACGCCTCTGCCGAGCCGCATGACGCCTGCTTTCTCGACCGAGTAGATCAGCGCCATGTTTCTGCCGGAGTCTCTGCCGGGATGGGCCTCAACGATCACGGCGTCGCCGGGAACGAACGTCTCGGGAGACCAGCCGCGTTTCTTCATCGCCGTCGTCGAGCCGTGCTCGATTGCCTATACCGCGGCCTCGCCCGTGTCGGTCTGTGCTTCCACGTAGAGATAGACATGCGGGTTCGCTCATTCGAACTCGGTGACGACACCTTCTAATATGAAGGTGCGCTCTTCGTCGTAGATGCTGCGACTGTGGTGCGCTAATGCGGGCAGCGCCGTGAGCCGCAGCGCGGCGGCGAGGCCGGATCGCTCGAGGACAGCTGTCATGAATCCTCCTTCAGTTTCTAAGCGTAGCCGATTCTCGTATCGGCTTTATCGCAGTCAATTATGCCTCTAGACAGTAGCAGATAGCGTGGTCTTGTTGACAGGTAGATTTTCCGCCGATAGGTTCAAGGCGCAACGCATGCCAGTACGGGGAGAACAAGCCCATGCCTAAGAACAACAAGGCCGGCCTGAGCCGCCGCGACTTCCTCACGGCCACGGCCGCCGGTGCCACCGCCGCTGCCCTGCTGCCGGGTACGGCCAACGCCCAGGAGGCCGACCGCCAATGGGACCTGACGGCCGACTTCGTTTCGATTGGCGCCGGTGTGTCCGGGCTCGCGGCGGCCGTGTCGGCGCTCGAGCACGGAGCCTCGGTGATTATGGTTGACGAGAACATCGACATTGGCGGCCACGGCATGGTCTCAGGCGGCATCGTGCATCTTGGCGGCGGGCACAGCGTGCAGCGCATGCACGGCATCGAGGACACGGACGAGATGGTCTACCAGGACTGGATAAGCCCGGATCATCCGCTGGCACGGTACAACGACCGCGACCTCGTCCGCGCCTTTGCCGAGGAGAACGCCTCGACCTTCGAGTGGCTGCTGACGAACGGCGTGCAATTCCAGGACGATCGGATGCTCGGGCCACAGATGGCATCGACGGTCCCGCGACAGGTGCGCACGCAGCAGTGGCCGAACAAGGACGAGATCTACTCGACTGTGGAATCTAGAGCCGGTTCCGGACTCGTGCGGGCGCTCGAGAAAAAGGCCAGGGAGTTAGGCGTCGAGATCCTGCTGCAACACCGCATGACGAGCATTATCCGCGAGACGCCGACCGCAGGACGCGTGCTCGGGATTGCCGTGGAGGCGGAAGGCCGCACGCACAACATCCGGGGGACGAAGGGCGTCCTGATCGCGACGGGCGGACATTCCAACAACATCGAGTTCCGGCGGATCTTCGATCCGAGACTGACCGAGGAATACGCGGTCGCGGGTGATCCTTACTCGCGCAAGAGCGGCGACGGCGAGATCGCGGCCATGGCGCTCGGTGCCTCGCTGTGGGGAACGGCGGCGCAGACCAACGAAGCCGAGCGCTGCCTGCGCAAGTGCGTGCACATCGGCGGCAAGTACGGCTACTCGAGCCTGCACTGGCCGGCAGACAGCCCCATCTTCGATAAGGTGGGTGGCTCGGGCTTAACGGGTGTCGACTGGGCCAACGCGATTATGGTGACGCAGGACGGCGTCCGCTTCTACGACGAGACGGCGGATGATTACGACTTTCTAGCGGCGGCAATGGCCTCGAAAGACACGGAGGGCAAGCGCAACGGCGGCGGCCCGATCTGGGCGATCTTCGATAGCGATGCGGTCGAACGGCAGGGCTGGGATCCGACGCCGCCGAACGTGGATCCGAACGGCTATTTTTACAGCGCCGATACGATCGGCGAGTTGGCGGCGCGTATTGAGAACGAGCACCAGCCGTATCCGTTGCCGGCCGGAGTGCTCGAGGAAACGATGGCCAGGTACAACGCTTCCGCGGAAGCGGGTGTGGATGAGGATTTCGGCAAGCCCACACCTTTATATAAGATCCAGACGCCACCGTTTTACGCTGCGTGGTCGACTCCTTTAATACACGATTCGTATACGGGGTTACGGACCAACGCGAACTCGCAGGTCATGGATCTGCAAGGCGAGGTCATCGAGGGCCTCTACGCCTCCGGCGAGTGCCAGGGCGGATTCAATCAGCATGGGTTGGGGCGGAGTTTGGTGTTTGGAAGGATTGCGGGGCGGCATGCGGCGGAGAGTAGGGCTGGGGGAGGTTAGCGACTATCTGGCTTCGAACCAGGTGGTCGGGAGTCCGAATCTCTCCGAGCGCGCGACTAGATCAATCGGTTGCGTTCATTAGGTATTGGAGCGCGGCAAGTCGTAGTCTGGTGTTCTCCGGTAAACTAGGCTTTGCTCATTCAATCCTAAGAATAAAGCGGGGAGATTAAGATGGCGGTGGCGAACGCGAGTAGGGTATTTATCGTTACTCTGTCTCTTTGCGTCGCGCTCGTCGCCACCTCTCACGCCCAGGAAACCTTCTCCGCCCGCCTCACAATGATGCCCATCGACGAGGTGAACCGCGGTCTCGTGACGGGCGAAGGCTCCGCCTCGGCTTCCCTCGATGGAGAAACACTGGCTATCACCGGTTCCTTCAACGGACTCCGCGGCCCTGCCACCGTCGCACGTCTGCACGAGAGTCTCGACAAAGGTATCCGCGGCGCCGCGCTCTACGACCTCACGGTCGACCCTGCCGCCGACGGCACCTTCTCCGACGAGATCGAACTCTCGCCCGACCAGGTCGAGATGCTTCTTGACGGACGCCTCTACATCCAGATTCACAGCGCGAGCGCTCCCGAGGGCAACCTCTGGGGCTGGCTGTTGCAATGAGCGGAAACACGATGAGACGCACACCGATCCTGATCACGCTTTGCCTCGCCGCGACCGCCCACGCTCAAAACTCCGGCCCCTTCACCGCTGAACAGGCCGCCGCCGGCCTGATCGCCTATCGGACGCACTGCGCAAGCTGTCATCAAGGCGATCTGGCCGGGCTCAACGAGGCACAACCGCTCACCGGGCCGGATTTCATGAATGTCTGGGGCGAGCGCAGCGCCCAGCAGCTGCTCCTCTTCACACAACTCACGATGCCGCAGGCACCCGGTATTCCCAACAGCCTGGCAGAAGAAACCTACGCCGATATTACGGCCTTTGTCTTGCAGGCGAACGGTGCCCAATCCGGCACCGAGACGCTGACCGCCGCAACCGACACCCTCATCGCCAGCATCGCCGACGGCGTTATGCCCGATGCGGTCCGTCAGGCGGCCGCAGCCGCAGCGCCGGTCGCGACGGCGACCGCCGGCCTGATCGGCCTCACGATCGAAGGCGCGATCGAGGACCTCACCTCGGTCACCGACGAGATGCTGCGCAATCCCGATCCCGACGACTGGCTCATGCTGCGCGGCAACTACGAGGCGTGGAGCTACAGCCCGCTAACCGACATCAATCGCGACAACGTCGGCGAGCTGCGCCTGCAATGGGCCTGGGGCCTGACCGAGGGCGGCCGCAACGAGCCCGCGCCCATCGTCCACGACGGCATTCTCTATGTCGTCAACATGGCCAACCTCGTCCAGGCGCTCGACGGCGCCACGGGCACGCTGCTCTGGGAACATTACCTCGGCCCGAACATCGCCTCGGGCGCTATGCGCGGACTCGCGATCTACGGCGAAAAGGTCTTCGTCGCGACCAACGACGCGCGGATGGTGGCGCTCGATGCAAAGAGCGGCAACACCGTCTGGGACACGACGATCGGTGAGCGGACCGAAGGCGGTTACACCAACTCGAGCGGTCCGATCGTCATCAATGGCAAAGTCATCACGGGCCTGGCCGGCTGCGCGCGCTATAGAGAAGAGAAGTGTTTCATCAGCGCTTACGATGCGGACGACGGCGCTGAGCTCTGGCGCTTCAACACGGTCGCACAGGATCTCGAGCCCGGCGGCGACACCTGGGGCGAGCTGCCGAACTTCTACCGTGCCGGCGGCGAGACCTGGATCACCGGCAGCTACGACCCCGTCCTCAATCTCACCTACTGGGGCGTGGCCCAGGCGAAACCCTGGATGCCCGTGAGCCGCGGCAACTCAGCGCTCGACGATGGGCTCTACACGAGCACCACGCTGGCATTGAATCCCGACGACGGTTCCCTGAACTGGTATTACCAGCACGCACCCGGGGAATCGCTGGACCTCGACGAGGTCTTCGAACGCGTGATCGTCGACATTGACGGCGAGCGTACGCTCTACACGATCGGCAAGCCGGGCATCCTCTGGCAGCTCGACCGCGAGAGCGGCGAGTATATGGCGCATACCGAAACCATCTTTCAGAACGTCTACGCGAGTATCGATCCGGAAACGGGCCGGCCGACTTATCGCCAGGACATCATCGACAATGCGCGCGGCGAATGGGCATCGGCCTGTCCCAGCACCGAGGGCGGCCACAACTGGCAGGCGATGAGTTTTCATGCGCCGACCGAGCGGCTCATCATCCCGTTGAGCCAGAGCTGCATGGAGATTCGTGGCCGCGAGGTCGCGCAGGTGCCCGGCGGTGGTGGGACGCAGGCGAACCGCCGCTTCTACGAGATGCCGGGTACCAATGGCAACATCGGCAAGCTCGCGGCCTACGACGCGTTGACGATGGAAGAGGTCTGGTCGATCGATCAGCGAGCGCCGTTCTTAACCTCAGTACTCTCGACCGGTGGCGGTTTGGTGTTCGTCGGCGATCTGGACCGCTGGTTCAAGGCGATTGACGTCGAGACCGGCGAGGTCATCTGGCAGACGCGGCTCGCGACGTCGGTGCAGGGTTTCCCGATCACCTATCGTGTAGACGGCAAGCAGTATGTCGCGATGCCGACCGGGTTAGGCGGGGGGAGTCCGCGAAGGGTGCCGGGGCTAATCGCGCCGGACATCAACCATCCGACGACCGGGAATGCGTTGTATGTTTTTTCATTGCCTTAAGAGCAACTTCAGTCGCGATTTGGCACGTAGGCTAACGGATGTGGCCGCTCGCGCCGATGCAGCAGGTTGGTGATCACCACGTTCGAATCCATCGCTGATGCAGGAATAATCATTAAAAACTCGGAACTACGATGACTAGAACGATCGGCTCGACACTTCTCGCAGGCGTTTTTTTTCTCTTGCCCATGATGTCGTATGCCCAGCAGCCCGGGATGGCCATGGGGATGGGAATGGGGCTAGTAGCACCAACCGTACCTCCGAAGGGTACACGCGTTTTTCGCGATATCGACTATGTGCCGGACGGCCATCAGAATCAGCTACTGGATCTGTACCTGCCGGCGGCTGGAGAGGATCTGCCGCTCATTATCTATCTCCACGGCGGTGCTTGGCTTACCGGTAGCAAGAATCAGCTACCGGCGATCGGCTATGTCGAGAAGGGCTATGCCGTAGCGAGCGTGGAGTATCGTTTTAGCCAGCATGCGATTTTCCCGGCACAGCTAGAGGACGTTAAGGCGGCGGTTCGGTGGCTGCGGGCCAATGCCGGCGAGTATGGCATCGACCCGGATCGTTTTGCGGCATGGGGACAATCCGCCGGTTCGCACCTGGCCATCATGCTGGGTGTCACCGACGGCGTGACCAAGTTCGAGGTCGGTGAGAATCTCGATGTATCGAGTGCGGTGCAGGTCGTGATCGACAACTACGGTCCGACGGATTTCGCGCTGATGGATGCCCATCGTCGCCCCGATGGACAGGAGCACGATCCGGCCGATTCCCCTGAGTCCCAGCTGGTAGGCGGTGCGTTACAGGAGAACCTGGCAGCAGTGGCTCGCGCTAACCCGATTACCTATGTCAGCGAGGGCGATGCGCCGTTTCTCGTCGTGCATGGCGATGCCGACCCGTTGGTGCCGCGCCATCAAAGCGAGATCCTGGTCGCGGCACTCGAGCGGGCGGATGTGCCGGTGGAGTTCTACACCGTGGCCGGCGGCGGTCATGGCCGCTTCACCGACCCGAAGGTCGGAGAGCTGATCGAGATGACGCTGGAGAAGTACCTGAAATGATCGATTCGAAACTAGTATCCAAGCTCGTCCTGGTCGTGCCGATCGGCCTCGGGCTCTCCTTGAGTTGTATTAACGCAGTCGCGCAGACAAACCCCTCGGCTGAGCTCGAGCGAGCAGCGGTGGAGGCAATCGCTCAGGAGCGTGGGGCTGTGTCGGCAGCCGAGGAAGCCTTGATCAAGGAACAAGTTCTACATGTCGTGGACAAGTACTACGAATACGCTGCGACGGGCCAGGCCGAACGGATTCCCGCCGAAACGCACACAGTGCCCTGGATGATCATCAGTCGAGATGAAGTCTATAGCAGCGCCGAGGAGACCGCCGCCAGGTATGCTGAACGGCGCCGAACCGGTCCGGCCAACTGGGCTAAGTCGACCTACAACGCACGAAACGTGTGCGTGTTGAGCGATTCCTCTGCTATCACGAGCGGCTACAACGTTCGTACGACAGCGGATGGTGACATCTTGTCGGTAGAGGGCGTCGCCTACATCCTGATGAAAACCGCGGATGGATGGCGCATTGCGGCGTTTTCTGGAACCACCCCAAAGAAAGTCATCAGATGTGAGGATGAGTACTAGCCCCCCGCGCTTAACGATCACACTTCGTAGTTTGACCGTCCCGAGAAACTGTGCCATAAAAACCAGGGGCGAGCGTACAAAAAAATTACGGGGGTGTCAGTTGCTGTTCAAAAAATCGGTTATCGCGGCCGCGATCACGGTATTGATGGCTGTCACCGCATTGGCCCACCACTCCCATGTCCAATACGACATGACGGAGTACACGCACGTGGAAGGCATCGTGGCGGAGGTCCATTGGTTTAATCCGCATTCCTGGCTGTACATCAATACCACGAGCGACGACGGTGAACCTGCGATCTGGGCGCTGGAAGCGACCGGACCCGGCGGGCTCGAGAGGAATGGGATAACGCGAGACATGATCAAAGTGGGTGACACGATCTCGGCGCGCTGCCACCAACTCCAGGACGGGGCCAACGGCTGTCTTCTGGGATATCTGACGGGAGCGGATGGTGTCGAGAGGCTCTGGGACTAGGCGCAGTTGCTCAGTGCATTAAGGGAAGACAGATGACCCACCTCGATCGGTTTGTTGCCGCAGCCATCATCTCGCTCGTGGCCCTGCCGTCGCTCGCCCAGGACTGGATCGAGTATATCCACCTGACTGAGCGGTTCAGCGTCATGCTTCCGGGTGTTCCCGAGGTTTCCGAAACGACTCATATGTCGGCACACGGTGTTATTTTTCCGGCCCGCGTGTACTCGGTCGAGGCGAGTTCCGGCAACTACTCGATGACCGTCGTCGATTACACGGAAGCAGCGAGGAGGCACCGGGAGCGGCCGGATCAAACCGACGCGAGTTCAGGCGAGCGGGTCTGGGTGATGGACGTGCGGGCATCGATCGCGAACGCGACGCAGAATATTCGCGCCCGCGGCGGCGACGTGACCTTTGACGCTTGGGCCGATATCGATAAGGTCGAAGGGCACAATCTGCAGATTACCAACCCCGATCAGTCCCGCAGTTTCATCGCGATCCACCTGAACGAGGGCCGTCTCTATATTCTCGAAGGCACGGTCCCCCGGGGTTACCCGCCGCCCGGGCTGGTTCAGCAGTCGCTGATCTTTCTCGATGAGGAAGGCAAGCGCATACGTTATACCGTCGACCCCGATGGGCAGCGAATTGCCACCGAGCAGAGGGAGCTCGGCGATGGTCTCGACGGCGTCACTCAAATGGTGGTGGAGTAAAGTTTCCTATGGACCGACGTAAGTTCCTGAAATCCGCGGTTGCGGCGCCGGCGGCGATTGCCGCTACACAGACAACTGCGTTTGCGGCCGGGACACGGCCGTCACTCGATCGCGACCGGCTTCGCCGCCGCAACAGCGACCGCTCGACCGTCGTTTGTCAAAACGGCATGGTCTGCGCGAGCCAGCCGCTCGCGGCCATGGCCGGCATCGACGTACTCAAAGCAGGGGGCAACTGTGTCGACGCGGCAATTGCGACTAACGCCATGCTCGGCCTGACCGAACCCGGCAGCGACGGTATCGGCGGTGATCTGTTCGCCATTCTCTGGTCCGAATCCGATCAGCGACTCTTCGGCCTGAATGCCAGCGGGCGGGCGCCTTATGCGTGGAGTCTCGATGAGGCCCGCGCGCGGGGAGTCGAACGAATTCCCCGCGAAAGCCCGCTGTCATGGACCGTCCCGGGTTGTGTCAGCGGCTGGGGCCTCCTCAACGAGCGCTTCGGAAAACTGAGTCTGGCGCAGTGTCTTGAGTCCGCTATCGGCTACGCGACGGACGGCTTCCCGGTTTCGCCGATCATCGCGGCGACGCAGTTCGGTAATTGGGGCAGAAATGGTCAGTACCCTCACCTGGCAGGCGTCTACCATCCGAATGGCACAGTACCGGCATTCGGCGACGTTTTTCAGAACCCGTTGCTGGCGAATTCCTACCGGCAAATCGCCGCGGGAGGCGCGGCAGCGTTCTACGAAGGCGAGATAGCCGAACGCATCGTCGCTAAATCGGAGGAACTTGGTGGCTACATGAGCCGGCGAGATCTCGCGGACCACCGTGCCGATTGGATCGATCCGGTGAGCGTCAGCTACCGCGACTTCGATGTCTGGGAGTTGCCGCCCAACGGGCAAGGCATTGCGGCGTTGCAGATACTCAACCTGCTCGAGCACTTCGACTTTGGAGAACTCGAACCCAACTCGGCCGAGCATCTGCACCTCCTCGTGGAAGCGAAACGACTTGCCTATGAAGACCGCGCCCGTTACTACGCCGATCCTGACTTCGAGGACGTTCCCGTCGACTGGCTCATCTCCAAGGACTATGCGGCAGAACGCGTGAAGCTCATCGACCCGATGACCGCCAGCCGCAGAGTGATGCCCGGCGATCCGGAACTCGACTCCGACACAATTTACCTGACGGTCGCGGACGGCGACGGCAACATGATTTCGTTGATTCAGAGCGTCTACTCGGGCTTCGGCTCGGCCATCTGTCCCGACGGCGTCGGCTTCGCGATCCAGAACCGCGGCCAGTCTTTCTCCCTGAATCCCGAGCACCCGAACCGCCTCGAGCCGCACAAGCGGCCGTTCCACACCATCATCCCCGCGTTCCTGACCGAGGCGGGCCGGCCGGTCATGTCATTTGGTGTGATGGGGGGCGATTTTCAACCGCAGGGACACGTGCAGGTTTTGATGAACATGATCGACTTCGGCATGTCCCCGCAACAAGCCGGTGACCAGCCGAGAATACGCCACATCGGCCGCGCGTCGCCGTGGCTCGGCAGATCGAACGATCCCGGCGACCTCGTCTTCGAGAGGGATGTGCCCGAAGACGTGAAGGTCGCGCTGGCGGAGATGGGGCACCGTGTCGAGCGTACGCCAGGCGCCCACGGCGGTTATCAGGCAATATGGCGGACGGACGATCCGCTCGTGTACTACGGCGGCTCCGATCCGCGCAAAGACGGTGGTGCCTTAGGTTACTGAGTCGTAGGAGTGCGAGCGTGAAATACAGAGGAATGGCATACCAGTTGAGAGCGCTCGGCATACTCGGGCTGATGCCGTTTTGTACGGCGATCGGTCATCACGCAGCCAATGTTTATTTCGACGTAGACACGGTCATCGAAGTGCGGGGCGTGATCAGTGATCTAAGATGGCAGAATCCGCACATCGCCTTCACCTTGATTTCCCGCGAGCCCAACGGCGATGAAACCCCATGGCTGATTGAGAGTAACTCGGTCAGCAGCCTGCGCCAGTTGGGCGTATTGCCCGACCAGCTCGTCGTGGGGGATGTCGTCACGGTAGCGGGATGGCCTGCTAGGACCGGCGAAAACAGAATGTCCGGCGGTCACGTGTTGCAGTCGGACGGCAGCGAGCTCGTCTTGCGAGGCTCCGGCGACCGATACTTCACCGACGGTTCAGCCGAGAGGATTTCGATTGTCGAACTTGAGACTCGCGACTTAGGCGATGCTGCCGAGCGCGGGATGTTTCGAGTCTGGAGCACAATCACCGGTGACCCAAATCAGAACCGCCTGTGGGCCGAGAGCTACCCGCTGACCGAAGCGGCGCGTTCCGCCCAAGCGGCCTGGGATCCCGTGCGGGATAATCCCGCCATCCGTTGCGAGCCCAAAGGCATGCCGGGCATTATGAATCCGCCTTACCCAATGGAGATCAACGAGCGCGGCGACGTGATCGTGATTCGCCAGGAGGAGTGGGATGCCGTTCGGACCGTTTACATGAATCCAGATTCAACGCTCGCTAGTCCGGAGCGTAGCCTGCTCGGGCATTCCGTCGGGAATTGGGATGGCGAGACGCTGGTGGTGCGAACCTCGCACGTGAGCTGGCCTTACTTCGACGGGCGCGGCGTTCACCAGAGCGAGCAGGCAGTGTACGAGGAACGCTTTACCGTGTCCGCGGACGGCAGGCGCTTGAACTATACGATCGATACAACGGACCCTGAGACTTTCACCGAACCTGTGCGGCTTGACCGATTCTGGGTGTGGCTGCCGGGACAGCAAGTCGAGCCTTACAACTGCGTGCCGTTGTAGCGAAGAATCGCGGCCAGGCGGCGGCCCTCAGTCGAATCCTGACAGTCTGGAGATCTCCGGATCGCAGTTGTAGGTGAAGAACTCGAGCTCGGGCACGTACACGAGTGACTTGGTAGTTCTAAGCGTCTCAGCAAGAAACTCCGGATCCGAAAGTTCGATGTCGACGACCAACCGCGATCCGTCGTCGTTCAAGTAGAAACGCTCGACCAAGTGCTTCTGCGCGCCGGACGGAACCCCGTCGCCGCTCGCGTCGCGGTGGTCTGCAAACAGCGTCGTGTCGACCACGAGAACGTCACCTTCACGCCGGCCGATCGAATGTCCCTGATTCGTCCGTTCTCCGTTCTCAGGGTGTGCGCGTCCATCGATATACACGGTACGGACCGCGTCGAAGAACTCGCTTCTGATAATCACGCGATCATCGAGTACTTCAATCTGATTCAGGTAGACAGTAGATCCAATGACGCTGCCCGGAGTAGGCGGCGGAACACAGTCCGCGATGGGGCTGTGGGTCTGATAATCGAATTCGGCCCGGGCCGCGGCGCCGGCTGGAGTCAATGCGATCGATTCAAACGCCTCGACGAACTCGGACGTAGTTTCCGCGGTTCCCTTCCAAACGCCTTCCATGCTCGTTGCGGTCGCCGCCGTACCAAAATCGCCCTCGTTCTGAGCCCAAGTCGATCCGTCGGCTTTCTCGAATGAGATCATCATCACGTGAGTACGATGGCCTTTGTCGGGATGGGCCCGGACGATTACCTCGTCACCCGGGACCAGAATGTCCTCGGTCCAACCGCTGCGAGACATGATCGGGATCGAACCAGACTCGACACCCCACTCGACGAGTTCGCCCTGGTCGTTCTCAGCCTCTATATAAAATGTAATGTGAGGGTTTCTCCATACGAGGCGAGTCACGGCTCCTTGAAGTCCGATGACGCTGTTCTCGTCGTAGCGAGCATCGCTGTGATGAGCCCACACCGGTCCTGCAAGAATCCAGGCTGCCGTAAGGGCCAAAATAGTTGAGAGTTTCATATCGTCCCTTTATTGAGGTGACAAGGTATTGATGTAAGCGACTACATCGAGCAATGCCTGTTCATCGGGTAACAGCGTTGCGAAAGGCACCATTTGCGCGCCGTAGATGTCGTCCGGGTGATCGCCTCGCAGACTGGAACGGAATTTCTGCAACTGGATGACCATATACCAGTCCGACATGCCGGCCAGTCGCGGCGAATTAAGCGCCGGGTTCCCCATGGCATTCTCGCCATGGCAAATCAAACAGGTTTGTGAATACAGCTCCTGACCGCGAGTCGTATCGCCTTCAATCGTTATCTCGGCCGGCGTGTCTTCCAGCGTCCCGATATAATCCACGAACATTTGTAACTGGGACGGAGAAAAGTCTTTGATATGGAAGGCCATCTGCTTGGACCAACGCTCGCCGTCATGGTCGCCACGCACATCGTTTCTGAAATTCATTAACTGGCGACTGAGATACCAATCTTCCTGTCCACTGATCTTCGGGGAGAACTCCGATTGATATCCGCCACCGTTCGGCGCGTGACACGGAGAACAAGCGCCGACGAAGAGCGGCCCCATTCCACCGCCCATGCCCATCGCACCACCCGGTCCCATGCCAGCACCGGGAGGCGGCCCGGCACCGTCTTCTACGGGCTCAGCAATGACAACGGGATAAACTTGTCCCTCGCGAGGCAATACCCATTGAGTGAATGACTCGTCGGTGGCATCACAACTCGTCATCCGGGTCTGGCGACGAAGATTATTGTCGGTTGGTCTACTGGTTACGCCCACCGCAAGGCAGAATTTCTCCGCAGAATCTGTCGTCACTTCAACTTTGCCATCCTCGCGGAAGGCGAAATGCTGCAGTGGCGCATCGGAACACTCTTGCAGTACAATTTCCGCGTCTTGCTGCGCAGTGTCTGCTGCAACGCATAGCTCGTATTCCGGCAGGTAGATTTGACCGGGTTGCGGATAATCCACCAACCAGGTTCCATCTTTAAAGAAGCCTTCTTTGCAGGAATGAACGATGACCGGTGCATCCAAATCAGTGATGTAGGCATAGCCCTCGAGATCGAGGCAATAACGCTTGGGCGCGTCCAAAGCGTCCGTCAACATGAAGTTCCCACCCATGAAGTCCTGGGCGTGTAGAGCGGCGCCTAGACAGACAAAGGGAACAAGCGTTGCCGCCTTCAAAATACTCATTTTCATTTGCCCAGATTACCCGAGACCTTTCTTTGATCCAAGCCCAGATTTATATCAACGGACGCGCTGATCACGCATCGAATTTAATAAAGTACCCTATCTATTGCCAGTCAATAGAATCAATGGAGGCTCCGCAACAGTGACAGCGCCCGAAAAATTCAGACGCAGGGACTTCATCCGCCAGGGTTTGGGCGGGGTGGCCGCTCCTACGACATTTGTTCAAGCGGCGCGCTTTCGGGCATCTCCAGCACCCTGCTCGTTAGGACTCCAGCGGTCATCGAGCCGCTGACATTGAGCGCCGTGCGCGCCATATCGATCAAGGGCTCGATAGAAATCAACAGCGCCACCAGCGCCACCGGCAAGCCCATCGCCGGCAGCACGATGAGCGCCGCGAACGTCGCGCCCCCGCCGACACCCGCAACGCCGAAAGAACTGATTGCGACGATGCCGATCAGGCTCGCGATGAATATCGGGTCTAGCGGGTTTACGCCCATGGTTGGGGCGACCATGACGGCCAGCATCGCGGGGTAGATGCCGGCGCAGCCGTTTTGGCCGATCGTCGCGCCGAACGAGGCGGCCAGGTTCGCAATCGGGCTCGCGACATTGAGACCTCGTACCTGCGTCTCGACGTTCAGCGGGATAGACGCGGCCGAGCTCCGCGACGTAAATGCGAACACCAATACGGGCCAGATTTTTTTGAAAAACTCCATCGAGCTCGCGCCCGAGAGTGCGATGAGTACGCCGTGCACGGCGAACATGACGATGATCGCGAGATAGGATGCCACGACGAAGCCGATCAGATTGAGGATATCTTCGCCGTTCGAGCTCGCCATGACGTTCAGCATCAATGCCAGCACGCCGTACGGCGTCAGGGCGATGACCATTCTGACGAGCCGCAGCACCACGGCTTGCGCCGTCTCCACGAACGACTTGAACGCGGCGCCCTGCGCCTCGTTATCGCGCGTGAGCTGTAAGCCGGCGACGCCGAGCAGCACGCCGAAGATAACCACGGCGATGATCGAAGTCGGGCGCGCGCCCGTTAAATCCATGAAGATATTTTGCGGTAGCAGGCTCACGAGGATCTCGGCCAGCGTCATTTGCGCGATGTTAGCTTGATCGACGACGAGCTCTTGTGCGACGGCGAGCTCGCGCGCGCCTTCTGTCAGGCCCTCGGCCGTGAGTCCGAACAGAAGGGTTACGCCGATGCCGATCACGGCGGCGATCATCGTCGTGACAATTAAGATACCGATGACGAGCCCACCGATCCTGCCGAGTGTCGCGACCTCTTCCATGCGCGTGACGGCCGAAACCATCATGACCAGAATCAACGGCATCACGATCATGCGTAGAAGGCTTACATAGCCGCTGCCGATGACGTTGCTCCAGATGAGCGTTTCTGAAATGACTTCAGGGCTTGCGGAATAGACCGCCTGCAGCGCCAGGCCGACGACCGCGCCCGCGACCATGCCGATGAGCACGCGGCGGGAAAGTGGCAGGCCCGCCCGCCCAAGCCGGTAGAGCCCGATAACGAGCCCGGTGACGATGGTCAGGTTGATGGCGACGGCCAGAGTCATTAGCGGGGGCCTTCAGTTCTTACAGGCGGTCGAGGAAGCGCCGGGCGACTTCGCGATCGCACTCGATACGCTGCGGCTCGAGGTCCGGCCGGTAATCCCAGATCACGCCGCCCGTGACGGTCTCGGTCAGGTACTCGGGATCCGTCAGTTCGAACGCGTAGTCGATTCGTTTGCCGTCATCGCTCAACGTCAGGCGCTCGACGAGATGCTTACCGGTGCCGGATGGTACCTGAAACGCATTGCCCGCGCCGTGCTCGGTGAAGTTGGCCGTATCGACGACCAGCGTGCCGCCTTCCCAACGGCCGATCGAATGCCCCTGATGGAAGCGCTCGCCGGTCGGCGGATGGTCGCGGCCATCGAGATAGATCACGCGCTCGACATCCAGCCACTCGAAAAGAATGTCGGCGAAATCATCGGTAACCCTGACTTCGAAGATATTCGAGTACAGCATCAGCGAGGGCGACGCTACCGGGATGCAGTCGATCTGCGGGTTCAGTGTCTGATCGTAACTGGCTTGCGCCGCGTGGCCCTTCGGCGTCAGCGGCCACTGGTCGAGATCGAACGAGACTTGCGGCAGGCCGTAACGCCCGAGCCATCGGCCGGACAGCGACATCGAAAACGCGCCAGGGTCGGCAGGCCCGGGGATATCGCCTTCGCCACGTACCGCAAGCCGGCTGCCGTCTGCAAAATACATCGTGGCGATGCGTGCGACGTGCCTTCCTGGAATCTTCGCGGGATGGATGTCGATCGTCAGTTCCTGGCCGACCGTTACGGAGTCGCCGCTCCAGCCGCGCCGGATCAGGTTAGGCGTCGAGGATGCTTCGAGCTCCCACAATGCGGTGCTGCCGTCGGCATCGTCGGTCTCGAAGTAGACGTAGACGTGCGGATTCACGAAGTCGTACTGCGTGACCGTGCCTCGGATCGTCTCGATGGCGGCCGGATCGAGGTTGAACTCGATCTGGCTGTGGTGCGCCTGAGCTGTGCCGGCGGCACCGATGCCGAGCATCAGACAGTGGGCAAGTACTTTCGTCTGCATAACGATCCGCCACGTTCTACTTGGGATTCTGACTACGCATGGTAGCAGACTGGTCCGGAGCGCCCATCGCCAGAGCGCCGCAACCGCGCGCGTTCTTGCGCTCTACTTGTCGAGCGCGAGCACGATTTCCGTCAGCCGCTTCACATTCGCGTAGCGGTCGACAATTACGAGAACGTTCTGCTCTGGAAGTGCGGCCAGGTGAACGTACTGCGGTAAGAGCGGGCGCAGTATCGGGACTACCTGAGGCGCGCTCATTGTGTTCATCTGAATTACGCGAGAGACCATTTCGTCGTCGGCTACCTCGGGATCATCCTCATTCACGAGCGTGCCCGGAGTTCGCGACGATGAGCGTTATCCTTGCGACGGCGCCGTATCCGTGACCCGCACCCGGGATGGCGGTAACAGATTCGAGAACTTGCGCAGCGGCCTGCCGCAATCGAATGCGTACGATCTGACTTACCGTCATGGGCTGGCTATCTCCGGCTCCGGGGAGGAACTCGCATTCGGGACCACGACCGGGAATTGCTGGCTAAGCAAGGACCAGGGAGATAGCTGGAGTCAGATCACCGGGACGCTCCCGCCGATCTACTTGCCTGCGATTTCGCTAGCTCAAATACGGGGACGGTCTACCTAATTATCTAGACAGTTCACCAGGGTTCGTGAGTTAGGTAGACCGTCCCCGTATTAATCACGCCCCGATGTACGCGTCAGTCGAAGATTGACAGGAACTCCTGATGCGTCGCGATCCCGCCGTGGACCGGCACATGCCGCTCAACGTCTAATCTCAGCTTCTTGATATTCTCGTTCAGGGTTCGCATGCTCGTGGTCGGCGTCGCTGGTGCCGGCTCGCGCGGCGAGAAGAGATCCGCATTGATCAGGATACCTTCCCGTGGCAGATAGGCGATCAGCATGTCTTCGCTGTGAATTCCTTGTGCGAGCGAACGATCGCCCAGCTCGTAGGCCATGTCCTGCACGCGAATGATCTCGAGGATCTGCTCGCCGTCGGTCACCACGTACTTGCCGGTTCTACGCACGTCGCCATCCACGGTTTCGATAGGCGCCGGTCGCCGGCTGATCCAGTACATCGGGTTGTACTGGGACATGCGGTCCGGTTGCAGCGTCCGCGGCCCCGGATGGAACAGGATGTCGAGGTAGTACTGCTTGTTGGACTCGTGGGTCACGATCGTCGTGCCCTGCGACAGATAGGTGCGCAGGCCGCCCGCGTGATCGAAGTGATGATGCGTGTTGATCACGTACTGGATGGGCTTATCCGGGACGAGCCGGCCGGCTTCTGCGATCACGGCCAGCGAGCGCGCTTCGTTCTGCGGTGCTTCGACGATGGCTACGTAATCCCTGAACTCCACCAGGATACTGTGGTGCGAGCCGCCCGCCAGTCGCCACACGCCGTCGGCGAGCTCCGTGCTCTCCACTACTGGAGCCGGCGCCATCGCCGTGCGTATCGCGTCGGGTACCGGCACCGTCTCGACCGTCGCGTTTATCGTCACGCTTGTGATGTCGTACTGGAAGTAATTGTGCGCCGGGTTCAGCCGGGGGTCGGCCTGATGCGTGTGGATCTGCATTGGGAACATCACACCGTCGTGATCCTCGTAGCGCGTGTAACGCATCTCGTAATCCATATCGCCGTAAACGGGATTCGGGATCCACGTGCCGACGAGCTCGACGAGATTGCCGTCGGTGATCGTGCCGTTGATCTTGTACTTGTTGAGGAACGTGAACGAGACGATCGTCACCTGCCGGCCGAACTGCGATACGCCGAAGTCCGAGGCGCCGATGATCGGTAAGGAGATCGCCGTGGCGTCATCGGCAGCCAGCGCTGCCTTCAGGAATCCATGCGGCGTAATCGCGATCTCGAGCTGGCGCAGATCCCCGAACGGAATGCCGTCGAGATAAGGGCGCGTAAGGGCGACCGGCTCGCGATTGCGGACGTCCCAGGCGTACTCGCCGTGGACGATGGCCGTGATCGGCTCCGGCCCCAACGGTGTTCTGCCGAACAGCGGATAGTCGCCCTGTTGCCGTGTGTAGTCTTCGCGCGACCAGCCGGCGTCGAAGTCGATGCCGCGGGTGTAATCGACTACCTGGTAGGTTGGCCAGCCGGCGTTGACTGAATACTGCTGGCCGATGCGCGACGAGAAGCCGCCGCCGGAGTATTCGATCGTCTCGAGTTGGTCCGCGCCCATGGCCTCGATAGAGGCCAAGAGTGCAGCGCGGGCATCGACTTGCTGGGCGGTAGCGACCGCAGACCAGAGCGCGATTGTGGTTAGAAGTATTGTTAGTCGGCGCATGTCGCGTCCCCCTGGTTGTTATTGGTGGTTAGTTTACGCTAGGCGCGGCAAAGAATCGCGACGAGGCCGTCGTTCCTATAAATACGGGGACGGTCTACCTAACTATCTAGACAGTTCAACAGAGTTCGTGAGTTAGGTAGACCGTCCCCGTATTTGTAGGAACGATCAGCGCGGGGTTATTCCGGTGGCCCCAAGGCCACGCGCTTGCCCATCGACTGCCCGGTCTCCGCCTCGTCGATGACGGCGAACGCGAAGTCCTCCGTCGAGATGAAACTACTGCCGTCGGCGTTGAACAGCACATCCTCTAGCCCCAGCCGGTACTCGCCGGTCCGTTCGCCGGGCGCCATGTCCGACGGCGGCGGTGACATCACCGTCCATTTCACCCTTTCGGATGCCCGATAGTGCTCAATTGCCACGTAGTGGCCGAAGTATTGGCCATGACGGGACGTGCCTGCCTCCAATTCCGGGTTGTCGAGATCCCAGACGCCGTTGGTCCACAAGGAGATTCCGCCACCCACCTGTATGACGTGAGGGGCGGCATCGCCCAGTCGCCCGGCGGCCTGAATAAACGTTACCGCGGCGACGGCTGTTGTCGCTTCTTCCGGCGTATTGCCGGGGCTGATGCCGCGCTACGTCGCCCGCGACGGCTGAGAAGTTGGCATGGTCGTTCGTCAAGCCGGTGAGGGGGCGTTGGCTCTCAATGATTACGCGTCTGGCCCTCTCGCTTAGCAGGTGCTATAAGAAACTCTATGCCGGACAAGACCAACGGACCCGACGCAAACGCAGACGTTCAACGGCTGACTGACGCCAACGCCGAGCTCGAGGCCCGATTGGAGCGCGAAGTCATCGCAAGCAGCGAGAACGAGCGTAAACGAATCGGCCACGATCTGCATGATGGCCTGGGGCAAGAACTCACTGCCGTCTCTCTAGCCTTGCAGACCTTGTCTCTGAAGCTGGATCGCGAGAGTTCTCCTCATGCACAGGCGGCCCGAAATATCACGGTATCGACGCAGAACATGATCGCGGAGATTCGACGCTTTGCTCGGCAGCTCGCGCCTATTTTCTCAAGCAAGTTCGGGCTCAACGATGCGCTTCAGGCGCTTGCGAGAGACGTCAGGGAATATTCCAATGTGGAATGCCACGCTCACGGTTCATACGAACACAGAACTCTCGACACCGATATCGCGGTGCATTTATACCGAATCGCGCAGGAGAGCATCAACAATGCCATACGACATAGTGGGGCAAAAACCATCGAGCTGCAGTACGGGCGTGACGGAGACTCGATTTTTCTAGAGGTACTAGACGATGGTACGGGCATTCCGACCAGGGATCACCGCGTCGATGGGATTGGCTTAAGGAGCATGCGTTACCGCGCCCGAATGCTTAGAGGTCGCCTGGACATCGCGCCCAGATCACAGGGCGGCACGCGCGTACTCTGCTCGTGTCCTATTCCGAAGGCTTAGGCGTTCGAAACTCTTTTAGTTCAATCCCCGTCGCTCGAGCAATGGTTCGACGTTCGGCTCCCGGCCGGCGAAGTTCCTGAACAGCGTCATCGCTTCCTCGCTGCCGCCTCGGGATAAAAGCGTCTCGCGGAAATGCTGGCCGTTGTCCCGCGACATGCCGCCGTTCTCCTTGAACCACTCCACGGTGTCGGCATCGAGGACTTCGCTCCATATATAAGAGTAATAGCCCGCGGAGTAACCGCCCATGATGTGGGAGAAGTAGGTCAAGCGGTAACGGGGCGGCACGGTCGCGAGATCGGCGCCGCCGGCGGCGAGCGCATCGGCTTCGAATTGCATGAGTTCATCCGCGGACGGTACTTCGTCCGGATTAAGTTGGTGCAACGCCTGGTCGGTAAGAGACGCCGCCAGATACTCTGTCGTGGCGTAGCCCTGGTTGAACTGTTCGGCTTCGAGCACCTTGGCCAGCAGCTCCGCCGGCATCGGCTCGCCGGTTTCGTAGTGGCGCGCGTAATTCTGTAACACCTCGGGCCATGTCGACCACATCTCGTTGACCTGGGATGGATACTCCACGAAGTCGCGCGGCACCCGCGTCCCGGCGAACGACGGATAAGTCACGTTGGAGAACATACCGTGCAATGCATGGCCGAATTCGTGGAAGATCGTGGTCACTTCGCCGAATGTCAGCAGCGTGGGCTCGCCCTCCGGCGGTTCGGAGATGTTGATGTGGTTTGCGACGATCGACAGCGTGTCTTCCAGATGGGACTGACTGACGTAAGCACGCATCCACGCGCCACCTCGTTTGCTCGAGCGCGCATAAGGATCGAAGATAAACAGGCTCAGCGTCGAGCCGTCCGGGTCGAAGACTTCGAAGACGCGTACGTCTTCCTGATAGACGGGCAGATCGAAGCGTTCCTCGAACGTGATCCCGAAGACCTGCGTGGCGGCATAGAACAGGCCGTTCTGCAACACGCTGTCCAGTTCGAGATAAGATTTCAGTTCGGACTCGTCGAACGCGTAACGTTCCTGGCGGACTTTTTCCGAGTAGTAGTCCCAGTCCCAGGCGGCCAGTTCGAAGTCGCCGCCTTCCGCGTCGATCATAGCCTGCAGGTCGGCCGCCTCTCGTACGGCATTGGCGACTGCCGGTGGTGTCAGCGACGCCAGGCGCTCGTTGACCGCCGCCACGGTCTTCGCCGTCTGATCGTTGAGAATATAGTCGGCGTGGGTCGCGTAGCCTAGTAGTTGCGCTTTCTCCGCGCGGAGCACCGCCGTTTGGACCAGGATTTCTCGATTGTCGTACTCGCCGCCCTGGTTGCCTCTCACCCTCGACGTGGTGAGCATGCGCTCACGCAGCTCGCGATTCTCGAGTGCTGCCATCGTCGGTTGTTGCGTGGTGTTGATCATCGGGATGACGTACTTCCCGGCCAGGTCCCGATCTTCGGCCGCGTCCGCGGCGCCCTCGATCTGTGCGTCGGTCAAGCCCGCAAGTTCTTCACGCGTATCGACAACGATGGCGGAGTCGTTGACTTCGTTCAAGACGTTCTGGTTGAACTCGGTTTGCAGTTCCGCGAGCTTCGTGTTGATCATGCGCAGTTCCTGTTTGTCGTCCTCGGAGAGTTCGGCGCCGGCACGCACAAAATCTCGATGTGCCTCTTCCACGAGGCGAAGCGTCTCCGGGTCGAGGCCCAGGGAGTCGCGGCTGTCGTACAGCGTTTTGATGCGCGCGAATAATGCGGCATTCAGCAGGATCGCATCGCTGTGCTCCGAGAGCTGCGGCGCGATTTTTACCTGCACCTCGTTGAGGGTGTCGTTGGTATGTGCCGCGATCATGCCGAAGAATGTACTGGATGTCCGTGCCAGAATCTGGCCGGATACCTCCATAGGCACCAGCGTGTTCTCGACCGTGGGCGCTGCGGCCTGCGTGGCGATGGTCTCGATCTCCGCGAGTTGCGCTTCCATGCCGGCCTCGAACGCCGGCAGATAGTGGCTGTCCTCAATCCGGTCGAAAGGCGGGAACTTCATATACAGGGAGCTCTCGGCGAGAAACGGGTTGTCGTTTGTCATGGGGATTGGAGGTTCCGTTGTCGCTATCGTGGTGCCGGTCGCCTCTGCGGAGCTGGCTTCGGGTGACTCCTCAGAGCAGGCGGCAAGCATCGATATCGTGAAAAGAAATGTCGTTAGGTAGCAGAGCTTCTTGTGCATGGCTCTTCCTGGCTGGCAGCGTGTGAATTAGCGAGTCCGGTACTATAGCGCCCTATGCGGTCCTCCCAAAGCTTCGCCCCCATCATCGCGTCCAGCGCCGCGATCCTGATACTCGGCAGTCTGCCTGGAAAGCGCTCACTCGCCGAGCAGCAGTACTACGCTCAGCCGCGAAACGCGTTCTGGAAGATCATGGGGGCGCTATTCGATGCGGGGCCTGAACTGCCCTACGCGGAGCGAACCGAGCGGTTAACCCGGAACGCTATCGCGCTTTGGGATGTCGTTGCCTCGGCCGAACGGCCGGGCAGCCTGGACTCGGCGATCGTGCCGTCGAGTGTGGTCGTCAATAACTTCCACGGGCTGTTCGAGACGCACGCCGGCATCGAACTTGTGTGCTTTAACGGCGCTAAGGCGGCGGAACTGTACGACCGACAGGTTCTGCCGACGCTCGACGGTGGCTTCGATCACATCCGTTACGAACGGCTGCCGTCGACGAGTCCGGCGCACGCCGCGATGCGTTACGAGGAGAAACTCGAGCGGTGGTCGACTGTCTTGGCCGCAGCGAGCGAAGCACTCTAGAACGTGTACTCTAACGCGACCGCGGTAAACGTATCGGTCTTTTCAGTGCCGACCGGCACGTCGGAGTTATTGCGGATTGTGTAGGAGAGGATCACCGAAAATCTGCCACGAATCTGCGCCGTGAGTTTCGTGACGGCTTCCGTAAAGGTGTTGGCCGAGCCGCCCTCGATCGAAAGCGTTTGAGTGAATTTTCCCGTTTCGCTGATGTTCCAGAGATAGTTTCCACTCAGGTGAAGAATCGGCTCGTCCTGGCTCGCGCCGTCGCGCAGGTCGGCCTGACGTGCGCCACCGCCGATCTCGCCGTTGAGTTGATGTACGTCCGTGTTGATCAGGCGCTTGCCATAGCCGACGACCTCTCTGATCTGCTGATCGTAACCGCTGAACTTATCCTTGTTCCACGCGATCAGACCGAACGTGTACGTGGTGTCGTTAAAGTCGTAGCCGGTCTGCCAATCGAGGCTGTAAGCCTCGGCCGTGTCGACGCCGCTGGAGCTCGCCCGCACGGCCGCGCCCTTCAACGAGCGATGCCAGGGAGCGTAGTGCCAGCCGAGATCGAAACTAGTGTTCATGGTCTTGTTGTCGGTGTTGCCGCTGGTAGCGAGATAGCCGAACGCCGCGCGCCCGGAGAAGCCTTCCTCGTCCTGGGCGTGGGCGCAGAGCGAGACGAGTAGCAATACCGCGGGTAACAGTCGTACAAAAAACGTTCTCAGGTTTCCATCTCCTTAGCCGGCAGCGCCCACCGTAAGACGGAGTAGCCCCAGATCGCGCTAACTGTCGAGCCGATAATGACACCGAGCCGATCGCTCGGTGAATAACTGATGCCCGCCTCATCGAAGGCCAGCGTGCCGATAAACAAACTCATCGTGAAGCCGACACCGCAAAGTACCGCGACGCCATAGATTTGCCACCAGGTCACGCGATCCGGCAGCTTGGCGATCCCCAGCTGACACATCAACCAGGTCATAAAGAACACGCCTGCGGGCTTACCGATCATTAGCCCGAGCGCGATGCCGAGCGTGACTGGGTGCACGAGCACATCCCAGGTGACGCTGGCCAGCGAGACGCCGGCATTGGCGAAGGCGAACACCGGCAGTACGAAGTAAATGACCCACGGATGCAGCTCGTGCTCGAGTTTCTTCGCCAGCGGTTCGCCGTCTTCGTTCTTTACATCGATGGGAATAAGAAAGCCGAGTGTGACGCCTGCGAGCGTCGCGTGCACGCCCGACTTCAGCACGCTCGTCCACAGGACCAGTCCGACCACGAGGTAAGCGGCGATATGCGTCACGCGCAGCCGGTTCATGACGATCAGCGCGATAATCGCCAGCGCTGCGATGGCGAGCGACAGTCCCGAGAGGTTCGTCGTGTAGAGCAGCGCGATTATGATGATGGCACCGATGTCGTCGAGTATCGCGAGACTCAGCAGGAAAATTTTCAAAGAAGTCGGTACGCGGTCGCCTAGCAGCGTCAGTACGCCGAGAGCGAAAGCGATGTCGGTCGCGGTCGGGATGGCCCAGCCATTGAGCATCACGCCGTGGTCCCAGGTGATGTAGCTGTAGATCAGTGCCGGGACGACCAGGCCCCCTACGGCCGCCGCCGCCGGCATGGCCAGAGTCGAAATACTAGAGAGTTCCCCTTCGACAAACTCTCGTTTAAGTTCGAGCCCGACGAGTAGAAAGAATACGGCCATGAGGCCGTCGTTGATCCACAGCAACGCAGGCTTCGCAATGATCAGGTCGCCGACCTGAATAGAAATAGGAATGTTGAGATACCAAGTGTAGAGAATCTGCAGTGGCGTGTTCGCGACGATCAGCGCCCATGCCGCAGTGGCCATCAGCAACAGACCGCCACTGGCCTCGAGTTTCAGGAATTCCTTTACCGAGCGGATGATCATGATGCGTTTCTCTGGCGCCACCACGTGAGGCGTTCGGCGACGGTTTTCTCGAAACCCTGGTCGGTGGGCTCGTACCAGGTAACGCCCTTAAGCGCCTCGGGCAGGTAGGATTGGCCCGCGGCATGGCCGCCTTCGGCGTGATCGTAACGATAACCCTCGCCGTAGCCGTGTTCCTTCATGAGTCGAGTCGGCGCATTGCGAATGTGCTTCGGCACAGGTTCGGCCGGGTGTTCACGCGCCGCCTGCTGTGCGCGACCCCAAGCCTCATAGACGCGATTCGACTTCGGTGCGGACGCAAGAAAGATGACGGCCTCGACAAGGGCAAGTTCGCCTTCAGGCGAGCCCAGGAAGTGGTAGGCGTCTTTCGCCGCCAGCGCGAGTTGTAACGCACGCGGGTCGGCCAGCCCAATATCTTCCGACGCCATACGCACGACCCGCCGCGACAGATACATCGGATCCTCACCGCCATCGATCATGCGTGCGAGCCAGTACAGTGCGCCCTCGACATCGCTGCCGCGCACGGCCTTGTGCAATGCCGAGATCAGGTTGAAGTGTTCTTCGCCGCCCTTGTCGTAACGAGCGAGGCGACGCTCGAGTACCAACTCGATCAGGTCGGCGGATACGGGCTCAGCGGGGAGCGCCTTGAGCGCAGTCACGTGTTCCCAGACGGCTTCGGTTGCGTTCAACGCGCGGCGGGCATCGCCGTCGGCGTGGCGGACGAGGAGTTCGAGCGCGTCGTCGGCGAGGTCGATCTTGCTTGCGGTATTCGGTTGATCTCTCGATAACGCCGTCCAGGCGTTCTGAATGATCGACCCGATGTGTTCGCTCTCGAGTGGTTCGAGCACGAACACGCGTAAGCGTGAGAGCAAAGCGGAGTTCAATTCGAACGACGGGTTCTCCGTTGTCGCGCCGATCAGTGTGATAACGCCTTCCTCGACCCATGGCAGGAACGCGTCTTGCTGCGCTTTGTTGAAGCGATGAATCTCGTCGCAGAACAGGATCGTGCCGCGGCCTTCGACGTCCTGGCGTTGTGTCGCCTCTTTGATAATCTCGCGCACGCGCGGCACGCCTTCGGTCACGGCGCTGAAGAGTTCGAACGCGCGGTCGGTGTAATTCGCGACAAGCCGCGCGAGCGTGGTCTTCCCCGAGCCCGGCGGTCCCCAAAACACCATGCTCCCGACGGCGCCCCGCTCGATCGTCTCGCGCAGCGGCTTACCCGGTCCGAGCAGGTGCGTTTGGCCTAAGAAGGTTTCGAGCTTCTCGGGCCGCATGCGGTGGGCCAACGGAGTTTTTCGTTCGCCGGCCGGCGGAATGAGCGATGGTTGCGAGGTCACGGATGTATTCTAAGCGTGCCGGCGTTAGCTTGTTAGCTTTTCCCGATTCGAATACGGGGACGGTCTACCTAACTACGACTTAGGTAGACCGTCCCCGTATTCCCCGTATCGAAACCCAAGGAGACGGTGATGCCCGTAAACTCAACCAACTTCACCCGCCGCCAGGCGCTCGGTGGGGCAGCCGCCCTGGCCGGAGTTCTTGGGACGTTCGGTGGAACGCGCTTCGCCGCCGCGCAGGATGCGGGTATGGCTGAGGGGCCGCTAGTCTGGCTCGCCATGGATCAGCAGGGCCTGGATGACGCCTACAATCAGCGCGCTTACGCGCCGGCATTCGACGGCCACCTGGCGCGTCGAGTCGCGCGCAACGAGGCGGCCGGTCAGGCGCTTGGCGAATTTCTTCGCGGCCTCGAAGACGGTATCGAGCAGCAGGAGCAAAACGAGGAAGAGTGATCGCGGCGGGGCTGGATCCTCGATCAGGTCGTAACTTCGGCTACCGAGTACCGATAGCGGCAGTAGTCACAATTGTGGCTAGCCGCGGGTACGTGATTTTTGTTCAGGCAGCCATGGATCTCCTCCAGCGTGCCCTCGATCCAGTCATCGTGACCGGTGTAAGGAATGAGCGTGAGTTCGAATTCTAGCTGGGCGTCGAAGGCCGCTCGATCCGTTGCGCCGTTGGCATAGACGAAGTAACCGGTGTCGGAAACCTCGAGGCCGTTCCGACGTAACAGCCACTGATAGATTTCCATCTGTCGCTTGTAGCCGGCGTGCCACGGCTGGTCGAGAACATCGATCGTGTCGTTCTTTGAGGTCGCCTTATAGTCGACGACGACGAAGGCGCCGCCCGGTTCTTGCCAGAGATCGTCGATCGCGCCGGTGATAATGAGATTCGTACTCTCGTGCAGATGTTGTATGCCGACGAAGTTCTGCCGCCAGGTGTTGAGGTCTTCGTGGGCGACGGGTCGTGCGTCAACGCCATACCGCTCGAGCAATGGGTGCTGCGTATTCTCGGTTCGATGGATATCGAACTCTTTTTTTAGCAGCGTATCGACCGCGTTGTTCAGGTTAAACGGGAACCCCGGCGGGCGATCGACGCCTAAGCGTCGATCGATATAGAAGCACCGCGGGCACTCGATATAGCGGTCGATCTTGCTTCGGCTGAGCTTAAACGGCTTCGTTTCTCCCGGCGTATAAATATTCCGGGTTCGCTTGCCCTTGTAATACTTCGACACGCCCGTTTAGTCGTCTACTGAAGCGATAGAAATAATTGCCTCTGCGTATTCCATTCTTCGGCCAGCGCTTCCTGAGTTTCGACCTCGGTATTGTACGCGTCCACTGCCAGCTCCTGATCGTCTTCCTCGACGTCGTCATCTTCAGCGATTTCTTCCAGGCATTCGAGCAGCGTGTTGCTCGCTTCCATGTACGCTACGACGCTACCTTGAGTCGCAACCATATCTTCCACGACCGCGCTATTAGCGTCGGGAATCGTCGGCTGGCTTGGGAGCACGCAATCCTCGGCGAGTTCGGCCAGGCGCTGTTCATCGGCGGATGCTTCTTCGACTGCGCCTGGGTCGAGTGTTCTCGATAGCGACAACGCTTCGAGGTAGGTCTCGCTGGTGTTATCGGCAACGCGCAGATACTCGCCTAGCGTCTCTACCGCCGCAGCGTTGCGGCCGACGGCGGCCAGGACATTCGCTTCGGTGTACAGCAACTCGGGACCGAACTCACCGCACGCAGCTCGGTATGCGCTGAACAGGTCGGCGGCCTCGTCGTTGTCGCCTGCCGCCACGGCGGTCTCGATATCCTGTTGGAGCGCGGCGTAGCGTTCATCTGCCGATAGCGTCGGGTAGATTTGATCGACGACGCGTGCCATGGATGTGATAGCCACGAGGGGATCGGTGACGTCGGTCGGGAACGGTCCGTCCGGGCCGGTGGGTAGCGCGGCGATTGCGTCGACGACATCCATACCCTGAGTGACCTGGCCGAATACCGAGTAACCCCAGTCATCTCCGGATGCGTTCAGGGACGGATTGTTCTCGAGATTGACGAAGAACTGCGATGTGGCCGAGTGTGGGTCGCCCGTGCGCGCGGCCGCGACCGTGCCTCTGGAGTTGCCGATACCATTCTTCGATTCGTTCATGACCGGATCGGAGGTGATCTTATTGCGAAATTCGCGCGTGTAGCCGCCACCCTGGACCATGAAGCCGCCAATGACCCGATGGAACACCGTGCCCATGTAGTAGCCGCGGTCGACATAGTCGAGAAAGTTTGCGGCATGTGCCGGGGATTGCTGATCCAGGAGTTCGATCGCGAAATTGCCGAGATCCGTACATACGGTGACATCGGTCGCGCTGGCCGAACCTGCGTAACCCAGGGCCATCAGTGAGACGTAGAACGCATGCCGTAGGCGCATGTTTTGTTGCATCGTGCTGTCCTTAACTGTTATCGGGTGCCGGCCTCGGGCCGAACGGAAAGCGCACCCTAGCCCCGAGTCGGTCGTTGGTCAATAACTGACGGGCATTAATTTTCTCTCCGGCTATATATAAGGGTTCTGGCCGCCGGCCGAATGGGCGCTGCGATTCAACGGGGGCGGCGTATCGGGGCCGGGCCGGGGCTTCCGCGGGGTTATCGTGCCGTCAAGAGAGTTCTTCGGAAAATTGAGCACGGGCGCATAGTAGAATGGCTCTATCACTAAGTCGGATTTTCCTGAGGTACCTATGAGAGTTGTATTTTCCCTCTGTTTAGGCCTGATATTTTCGACGAATCAAGCGGTTGCGCACCACTCATTCGCGGCGTCCTTCATCGACGAAGAGATCGAGACCGAAGGCGTTGTCGAGCGGTATGTCTTCAAGAATCCGCACGTCATTATGTATCTGAACGTGACGGATGAAGAAGGGAACGAGACTCGCTGGATGGTCGAAGGGAGCGCGGCCACGAGCCTGCGCAGGCAGGGCTGGTCGAGCGAGACGATCGAACCCGGGGAATACGTGCATGTCACCGGCCGGGCGGGTCGTGACGGTAAGCCGATGATCTCGATGGGAACGGTTGACGTACTGGACCCAGTGACCCGTGTCGTATTGCGCACGCCGACCGCGCGTCAAGGCTTTAATGAGCCTGACGCGGAAGTGGTTGCGGCGATTCCGTTAACGCTGGACGATGGCCGGGCGAATCTAAGCGGTGCCTGGGGGCGCGGCCGAGGTGGACCGGGGTTCCGTAACCATCGTGAGCCGCCGTTCAACGAAGCCGGTATCGCGTTACAGGCGCTGTGGGATCCCGCTGACGATCCTCAGGTCGCTTGCGAGAACCCGACTCTCGTCCGCCAGGCAGGCTTCACGCCGCACCCGGTTCGGATTGAGCAGTTCGACGATCATGTTGTTGTCTCCTACGAAGAGTACGGTGGAGTGCGAACCATCTATCTCGACGGCAGAGATGCCGGTGGATCCGGAGACGGCTTGGTGAAACTTGGGCGTTCCAGTGCGCGCTACGAAGGCAATGCGCTGATCATTGAGTCCACACATATTCCGGCCGGTCCCACCGGTACTCCCGGCAACCAACTGAGTGATCAGACGACGGTGGTGGAGACATTTCGACGCCTTGACGATCCGATGCAGGGGCCGATGGTCGAAATGGAGATGATCATCAACGACCCGGGCCATTTGACTGAGCCCTGGGAGATGGTCTGGAAGAAGCTCTACACACCGAATTACGAGTTCATCGCCGTGGAGTGCTACACGCCGCTGTAGCGATTAGACTACGAGGGTTCACCACACGCGCCCGTAGCTCAGCTGGATAGAGTACCTGGCTTCGAACCAGGTGGTCGGCGGTTCGAATCCGTCCGGGCGCGCCATTAAATCAATGGGTTAGAAAGTTTCTGGTGACGGGCCAGCCTGTCGAGTCACCAATAAGTCACCAGCCGGGATCGTTTCAATATAATTTTCTCGTTGCCGGTGGGCCATGCAGTGATTCATCGGATTTGCGCACTTTTCTGTGACTAATCTGAGCTACCGGCCCCGTTTAAGCGCTGGATGCGGAGCGAGTCATCAATTTCGTGCATCGAACCGAGTTACGGACAACGACTGACGTTATGTTCCGTAAAGCCATATTGTTGTGGAAATCGTCCTATTATTGGCTTGAAGTCAGATTAGACTTTAAGAAGCGGACCATGACGGTGCTGATACACCGCCATGGCCCTAACCAAACCAACCTGTATTAGGAGGTCGGCATGGCTAAGCCATCATTTATCACATCCCACAAAGAATTGTTATTCACCGGAACCGGTGCTCATCCACTATTGAGAGCCGTGTCATCGATACTCGTTGACCCTAACAGCATAGGTGTTAGCGACGCGTCGGAGCTTGGGAGGCGGTCATGAATGCGCGTACCGCAGAGACCGGAGCGGCAACGGATGACTTGGAAGGACAAATCCATCAGGCCGTGGTCCAGCGAGAACAAGTTCCCGGACCCTTTCCCGACGCCGACGCAGTGGAAGCAATGGAAGAACCACTTCATCGACTAATCGGTGCGACGGTACTGTTCACCGACTTGGCCTCAGTCAGCGGTAACGGACCGGCCCTCAGTACCGTGGGCCTGTCTTTTCTCGCCGAGTCGATGAATCGCGAGGCTGTGAGGCTCTTTCGTCTCTATCACGGCCACCCGCCCAGATCCCCATAGGGTCCATGCCGGTGACAGGGGCCGCGGATGATCGTCGATGAGACTCGGCATCAGCGCGGCCCTCCTTTATGCTAATACGCTCAGTCCTCAACCCCACAAATCTCCCGCAGGACGACCGCGAGCCCTTGCGAGATAAGCGAAGCGCCTGCCTTGATAGGGCAGTGCTCTGGTGAGTGTGGTTAATCCCTCGCGGCGTACCGCGAAACCGTCTGATGCTACGTCCCAAGCGCTACGACCGGTTCTGAGCTTATCAGGGCCGTTCAGAATTATTCGATTTTCTCGCTTTCTAATTCAACCATTCGGCCAACTCCGGACGCTGGTTACATTCATAAACTCGCGGCTACTCCCTAAACCCCAGCCTCCGACGCATTTCTACGAACTCTAGTCGTTGGGCACTGGATCGGAAGACACATTCGATCCTATATACAGTACGTTCCAAAATCCCTAATCAGGCTCATTCACTTCCGGTTTCCCAACGACGCGGCTGAACCACTAAAGCGCCTGCGCCCCACGACCGTGATCGTTTCATGTGATTCGAACGAAAGAACCCGGCCGAAGCCGGGCTCATGTATCGGTCATTCAGGCCGGGCCTGATGACCAGACCCGGCTCATCGGCTAGTCAGTCGCAAAGCAATACAGCAAGCCATCGCCACCGGTCGCCCGGAGATCCTCCTGCGAGCAGCTTCGGGACGGGTGCGCCGCATTCCAAGAGGTGTTGCCGCCGCCCTGGCGATCGAAGTGACCCACCATCGCACTACCTTCATCGCTGCTCGTCCAGTTATTGCAGGTATGGTCATCGTCATCCGGGAAGAACGCCGTTCCGTCGGCCATAGCACCGGTGAGAATGTCGTGCCGGTTCGTCTCGTCGCCCCGGCCAAGCACGCGCTCGCCGTTCTCATCGAGAGCCGTGCTTCTGACGATATTGGGGCCCAGGTGCAACTGGTCAATGTTCTCGGCAATGAGTTCACCAGCAGCATTGTGCCAGGGGCCGTCACCAATTCGGCTACGCGCGTCGACTCCGCGACCATCCTCTCGCTCGGTGCCGAGATACGCGGCCCACGTCTTGCCCCCCGCCCCAGCGGCTTCAGCAAGTGCCTGGCAATGAGCATCCGCGCCTTCGATGCCACCGAGGTCACCACCGTTACCCGGTCCGTCACTAGTGATAAAGAAGGTCATGTCCTGGGCAAATGAAGCTTCTGCACCCACCAGGGACAAAAAACCTACCGTCAATATACAAAGCGTTTTTCTCATCAGTCTTTCTCCTTTTTATTAATTAGCCACGTCCAGTTTATCGTTCCAGGGAAGCTCCATTCCTAGAAATCGGTCCCCGCTATCACTCCTGCGTTAGCTAGTATTCCGACAGCCTTCCCGAGATCGATCTTCTTCATTCTTGCTCTCAAAATGACCGGAAAGGTTAGATCATAGCGAAATGGCGAACGGCAAAATCGGGTCGTCTTTGCCCGTCCGATCCCAGTCGCGAATATAGCATCTGAGTGTCTGCCTCCGAGCGTAAACTTACCGTTAATGTTGCGCTCAAGCTCTACGTCCAGTTTGCGGTAGGTCTTGAGCCTTCAAATCGCGTCAGCCCCATAGAATATTGTCGGTTCTTTCGGCCAACTCCTGCCACTCAGTTCGGCTCCAGTTTGTACATTCTAGGCATCCGTTGCAGAGAGAGCAGGTGCTCAAGTTCATCTTCGCAATCTACGAAACAACCATTTCTCACTTCTTCATACAGCCAAGACTACGGGTTAGGCATTCGGGCAGCCGGAGTCTTTTCGGCTAGCTGAGATAACTATGCAGGGCTCGTTTTTTCTCGACTGTCACACAAAGAACGCGACCGCCGACGCATTTGCCATCAAGAGAATAGAGGGCAGCACCGGAGTTTTGCTCCTCGAGTTGCACGAAGCCGATGCCTCCGCATCGCCCCGTCATTATGTCGGTAGCTAGAGAGACAGATTGAACAGCACCAAATTTCTCGAACAATGCGCTCAGGCTCTCCTCGGTAGTATGCGGGGATAAATTCTGCACCATCATCTTCGTCATCATTCGATTACTCTCAATTCGGGCGCACGGGATTAACCCTGCCAGACTTAGGTCTGGCCGATCGTTGATGTCATTAGACCGTCATTATTGCCAGAAATAGCCTGCCAGCGATTCCCGCCACCACCGTACCCACCACCGCCACCACCGGATCTCTTCTCCTGGGGTCTGGCCTCATTAACCTTCATTGGTCGGCCGTCATAGTCGGTGCCGTTAAGCTTGTCGATTGCCGCGTGGGCTTCAGAATCAGTCGCCATTTCAACGAAGCCAAACCCCTTGCTTTGGCCCGTGTCACGATCGGTAATCAGTTTGCATGATTCGACGGTCCCGCTTGCCGCAAATTTATCCGAAAGAGCACTCTCGGTGGCCGAATACGGCAAATTTCCTACATAAAGTTTCCTACCCATGATTCCTCCTAAGGGTTGGTATCCGCTCAAGAAGACAGGGGCACCACGCCCGGAGACTCGTTAGAAGCGGTGGGGATAACAGCTGCTATTGTATCTTGGAACGCCTCGGCGTGGGTCTATTTCGAGGTGCCGCCTGCACTGGGGCCGAACGTC
>Ga0310122_10000265_pt1 | contig 33889 bp, 30 predicted proteins | sample CB6_Bottom_1051__FD_203503 | JGI IMG/M metagenome (GOLD analysis project Ga0310122, IMG submission 203503) | Marine microbial communities from Western Arctic Ocean, Canada - CB6_Bottom_1051 | ecosystem: Environmental > Aquatic > Marine > Oceanic | place: Canada: Western Arctic Ocean | collected...
AATTGCGAATCTCGCCGACAGCGGATTCTCGACAGTGCCCGACGTCTGATCGGAAACGAGGGGTTGTCGGCCGTCACCATGCGAAGGCTTGCCCGCGATGCCGGACTGAGCGTGACTACGCTCTACAACCTGATCGGCAGCCGTGACAAGATCGTCGCCGCCGTGGTCGGAGATGCCATCGACCGGATCGACGACGTCCTCGCCCGCGAAGCGCCGCCGGACGACCCACTCGAACATTGCCGAGCGATCGTCACGGTCAGCATCGCCTACATGATCGAAAACGAAGACCTCTTTCGTCCTCTCGCCAGAGAGATCGTCGATCCGAGCGCGGACGATTCCCTCGATGATGCGATCTCGACCAATTTTCGGATCGCCAACCGGGCAGCCGGAATGCAAGCCCGCGCGATTCGCGAAGCGATCTCACAGGGACTCCTGATCGATCTACTCGACCCGGATTGTCTGGGTTCGCAGATCTATCACGGATGGGAAGCCGCCTTCTTTCAGTGGGGCCGCGGCCTCTTGAGCGAATCGGAATTTCGTGCTCGAGCCCTCTACGGACTCTACGTTGCACTTCTCGGAGTCGCCGCGGACCCTGTTCGTCCGATGATCGCCTCGCATCTGCGCGACCTCGATCGCGAACTTCTTTCGACCCAGATAGCGACCCGACTTTCGACCGACCCATTGGACGACGCCTGACGCCCGGCTACAGGACAGAGGAGCGCATCATGGAAAAAGACGAACAGATCAAACAGCTGCGGCTACTCATGGAGCGACTCGACAACGACACGAATGTCGACGCCGGCGGACAGCGGATCTTCGAGACGAGCATCTACACCAGCAAGGACCTCGCTGATCGGGAATGGGAGACATTCTTTCGCGGCACGCCCCAGGTGATCGGCATGTCCGGTGACCTCGCCGAGCGCGGCTCCTTCATGACGCAAAACGATAACGGCGTTCCGATTCTGGCCACCCGAGACGAAGACGGCCTCTTTCGCGCCCATCTGAACGCTTGTCGCCATCGCGGCGTCCTCGTCGAAGCCGAAACGCGCGGCAATCGAACGCGCTTCACGTGTCCGTTTCATGCCTGGACCTACTCGAACAAAGGGGAACTCGTGGGACTGCCGAAGGCCAAGCACTTCGGAGAGATCGACAAGAGCTGCAATGGGCTGATCCCGCTCCCGGCCGTCGAACGCTACGGATTTCTCTGGGTTCACCCGGATCCGAAGGGCGAGATCGACGTCGAAAAGCTACTCGGCGGACTGGCCAGCGAATTCGACACCTGGGGATTCGCAGGGATGAAGAGTCTCGGTTACGACACCTACACGGTTCCCCTCAACTGGAAGCTCGCCATGGACACCTTCGGTGAGACCTACCACTTCACGACACTGCATCGAGATACGCTGGCCGAGAGTTTCTACGGAAACGTCCAGTGTTATGACGTCTATGGTCGCAATCACCGAATGATCCTCTGCATGAAGGCGATCGACGAACTTCGCGATCAGCCGGAAGCCAACTGGAATATTTTGGCGGCCACTCTCCCGGTCTACTACCTGTTTCCGAATATCCAGGTGAACGTTCTGCCCTTTGGTGTGGCGTTGGTGCGCGCGTATCCGGATCCCACGGATCCAGGGAAGTCCACTTCACAGATTTCATTCTACGTTCGGGCGGAAGCGTCCGAGGAACAATACGGACAAATCAAAGAGACCATGCAGGACTTCTCCGGCGTCATTCGCGACGAGGACTACGCCGTGGCAGCGCGTTCCCAATTGGGCGCAAACTCGGGGGTCCTGGATACGGTACGCTTCGGACGAAATGAGCCCGCGCTCCACCACTATCACAACACCTACCGGCGGGAGCTCGGTATGGAGCCCGTTCCACTGCTCGAAAACTAACAAGCAGCCAGACCGGTCCGAATCCGGCGTGACTGCGTGCCTGAGGCGACGTTCATGTCCATGGCCGGCCACATCGTGAGTCTCCACAAGAGCCCAGTTCACGAATTCGCGAAGGCGAAGGCCTCCTCTCTACGTCTGCTCGCAGGACTCGGCGTCGAGGGTGGTGCGCAATGCGGCGAGACGGTTCAACATCGATCGCGCGTGGCCGTCGACCCGACCCAGCCAAACCTGCGACAGGTCCACCTCTTGCACACGGAACTCCTCCGCGAGCTCCAAGAAGAGGGGTTCGCGGTCGGCCCCGGTCTGATCGGGGAGAATGTCTTGACCGAAGGCATCGATCTAATCGGCCTTCCATGCGCAACGAGGCTGCGACTCGGAAGTCAGGCAGAGATCGAATTGACGGGTCTCCGCAATCCCTGCAAACAACTCCATCAGATCGACCCGGCCCTGCTCCCACGCCTTGCGCGCCGTGAACGCTCCGGCAAGCTGACGCGATTGGCCGGCGTCATGGCCATCGTCCTTCGCGAGGGAGAGATCCAGGTCGGCGACCCGATCGAAATCCGCCTGCCGAGCGTTACCCATGAGCCGCTCGCGCTTGTCTAGCGCGTTCTACACTTCCCAGATCTCGTTCGAGGAAGACCACCCTGATGGACCACGCGGACCACGCACTCCTTGTCGAAGCGACCGAGCTCGCCTGGCGCTGGCACGGTCACCAGACGCGCAAGGGCAAGACGACGCCCTACATGGCTCATCTGCTCCAGGTCCAGGGACTCGTCTTCGACTACGGCGGCGACATGCCTGAGGCGGTCGCCGCGCTGCTTCACGACTCACTCGAAGACGCCGACGACCCGGGACAACGATCGGAGCGCGAGCTCTCGATCGAATCGCACTTCGGAAAGGACGTGCTTCGAATCGTGCTCGACTGCACCGACACGACCGCCGACGAGGCGGGACGAGACAAGGGTCCGTGGCGCGAACGCAAAGAGCGATACCTCGATCAACTGCGGAAGGCAGGCCCTTCGAGTCTTCTGGTCGCCGCCTGCGACAAACGTCACAACCTGGGTGATCTCGTCGCGGATCTTCGACATGAAGGCGTCGAAACGCTGGCGCGCTTCAACGCCAAGGGGCCCGATCAAATCTGGTACTACGAATCCGTTCTTCGAGTGTGTCGGTCCGCAATCCCCGAGAGACTCTCGAGCGAACTCGATCGACTTCTGGATGAATTCCGATCTTTCGTAGAGCCAGCGCCACCGAGACCCTGACGCACCCGGTTAGCTCTGTGGACGCAGCTTGTACCGAATCGGCAGGCGCTTCACGCCCCCGACCAGACCGGAATGCAACCGATCGACGGTACCCGTCAATTCGATGTCTTCGATCCGCGGTAGCAGGTATTTGTAGGCGACGCGCATTTCGAGCCGGGCCAGATGGGCTCCGAGACAGAAATGCTCTCCAACGCCAAACCCAAGATGGCGATTCGGATCACGATCGATTCGAAATTTGAAGGGATCTTCGAAGATCTCTTCGTCACGGTTCGCCGAGGGATAGAAGAGCGCGACCGAATCGCCTTCACGGATGACCTTGTCGCGTAGCGGATAGTCGCGCGTCGCCGTTCGGGCAAAATGAATGATCGGCGTAGACCAACGCACGACTTCTTCGACGGCTGAATCGAGCAAGTCCATGTTTTGCTGCAGGCGGCGCAGCTCGGGCATGTTCTCGATGAAGGCGAGCATGCCTCCGGTCGTTCCATTTCGCGTCGTCTCGTTCCCGGCGACCACGATGATGAAACACCAGGACAAGACCTCCATGTCCGTGAGCCGCCGGCCTTCGTATTCCGCCGCGATGAAGACGCTGACGAGATCGTCCGTTGGATTCTTTCGCCGCTCCTCGATCATCTTCGAGAAGTAACCAAAGAGTTCGACCTGGGCCGCCATCGCGGTTTCCCGCGGCGTCTGGCCTTCGACTTGATAGTCCGGATCGCCCGCGCCAATCGTTCGATTGGTCCAGTCGAACAACATGTTCCAATCGCTCTCAGGGACCCCGAGCAGCCAGGCGATCACGGCAATCGGAAGCGGCGCCGAAACCTCTTCGACGAAATCACAGCTACCCTCGTCACCTCGTTCGTAGAGCTTCTCGACGATTTCACGACCGATCTTCTCGATCGGCTCGTCGATCTTCTTCAACATGCGCGGCGTGAAGCGGCGACTGATCTGTTGCCGAAAATCGCCGTGCACGGGCGGGTCCATCTGGATCAGCGTCGGCGGGAATCCGCGCATCTCCTCTTCGAGGGGTTGGATCACGATGCGTGGCTCGGAGATGAAGGCGTCGGGCTTCTTGCTGATCTCCATGATGTCGGCATGTTTGGTGATCGCCCAGTAATCGGTCGCTTTGCCCGGTTGCTCCTGCCAGGAAACGGGCTCCTCTGCCCGAAGTCGCGTCCAGATCGCATGGGGATACCCGTGCGCCGCGTAATCCTCGGGATGTACGAGTCGAAAATCCTCTGGCGAGTCGACGGGGGTCAGAATGGGGTCTGCAGCCATGGATCGATTTCTCCTGGGTGGTGGTCGCACGGGCCCTCCGAGTGTCCCGAAACGAACGATCGTTCGTCAAGCGATTTCGGGAGCAAATCCGTGGAATCGAGCCCCCGAACCTCGATCGTGCCGACTCGAAGGCCATCCGCATGACAGGCAACCGCGGATGACTGAGGCCGGTTGAGGGGAGAGCGCGAAATCCCGTGACTTCGCAGACAAGAGGAACGTAGACCCTTAGGATCCAAACGGCGGGAAGATCCGCCCCAGGGTAGAACGATCCAAACAGCCGGAGGGGCGGGAACCAGGAATGTCGAACGAGAGAGCGGAAACCCCATCGTCATTTCTCGCCCTGGCCTTGCAGCCCGCGGTCGTGCGGCGCGCTTGCGGATACGCGGTCGTGGTTGGCGCGATTCTCGCCGCCATCAATCATGGCGATGCACTGCTCGCCGGAGAGCTTTCGAGAGCGCTGTTCCTGAAGATCGCCCTGACAGTGTGCGTACCCTATTGCGTCTCGACCGCCTCCTCCGTGGGCGCGCTTCGCAGTCAGGCGCGCGGGCAGTCGACCTCGATGGCATGCCATAGGGGCGTGTGCTTCCCTTCGCCATCATGCTGGATCATCGCCTGCTAGAGGAGCGTCGAGACGAGATCGTCGAGAGTTGTCGTGCGCGGCACGTCGACCACGACATCGACGCCACGATCGCTCTTCACGGTCGGGCGAACGAATTGCGGACGGCGCTCAACGAGGCCAATCGCCAACGCAATGAACACCAGAAGGCAGGGAAAAAGAAGCTCGACGGTGACGAGCGCGAAGCCCATACGAGCGAAGGTCGACGATTGAAAGAGGCCGTCTCCGACCTCGAAACCCAGGTTCGCAAAGTCGACACCGAATTCGAGACGGCCCTGCGAAAACTCCCCAATTTTCTTCATCCAGAGACGCCGATCGGAGACGAAGACGATTGGAATCTCATCACCACGTCCGGCGAGCCGCCCAAATTCGACTTCCCCGCAAAAGATCATCTCACTCTCGCCAACGATCTCGACCTCGTGGATTTCGAAAGCGCCGCACGCGTCGCGGGACAGAAGTTCTACTACCTGAAACGAGAAGCCGCACTGCTCGAACTCGCCCTCCAGCGCTTTGCCCTCGACCAGATATTGCCTGGCGGATTCATCCCCATCGTCACCCCCGATCTTGCCCGTCCGGATGTCGTTGAAGGACTGGGCTTCAACCCGCGCGGCGAAGAGACCCAGATCTATTCGATCGCCGATCACGACCTCTGTTTGATCGGCACGTCGGAGATCACGCTCGGCGGAATGTACGCGGACAAGATCTTCAATGAAGACGAACTTCCGCTCCGGCTCGCCGGGATCTCGCATTGTTTCCGAACCGAAGCGGGATCGCATGGACGCGAGAGCAAGGGCCTCTACCGGGTTCACCAATTTTCGAAGATCGAGATGTTCATCTTCTGCCGTCCCGAAGACTCCGAAGAGCACCACGCCGAACTGCTTCGCCTCGAGCGCCAGATTTTTGATGCCCTGGAAATTCCATACCGCGTAATCGACATCGCGAGCGCGGATCTCGGCGCGCCCGCCTACCGAAAATTCGATCTCGAAGCCTGGATGCCCGGCCGAGGGGATTCCGGCGATTGGGGCGAGATCACGAGCACATCGAATTGCACAGACTTCCAGGCACGACGCCTGAAGATCCGCTTCCGACGCGAGGGCGACAAGAAGAAGAACGAGTTCGTTCATATGCTGAATGGAACCGCGATCAGCAACGCCCGCGCGATGGTCGCCTTCTTCGAGAACCATCAACAAAGCGACGGCAGCATCCACGTCCCCAAAGCACTCGTTCCCTATCTGGGCTTCGATCGCATCGGGCCGCGCTGAGTCGGCGCGTCGTGGAGTCCGACCCCAAGCGCCTCGTTCTCGGAACGGCAGGGCATATCGACCACGGCAAGACGGCGCTGGTCCGCGCGCTGACCGGGCGCGATCTCGATCGACTGCCCGAAGAAAAAGCGCGCGGCATCACGATCGAATTGGGATTCGCTCCCCTCGAATTGGCCGACGGCATGCGACTCGCCGTCGTCGACGTACCCGGTCATGAGAAATTCGTTCGAACCATGGTCGCTGGCGCGAGCGGTCTCGACCTCTTGATGTTGGTGGTCGCCGCCGATGAAGGCGTGATGCCGCAGACGCGCGAACATCTCGCGATCTGCGAACTCCTGGGAATCGATCGCGGTCTCGTGGTCCTGACGAAATCCGATCTCGTCGAAGACGAGATGCGGGAACTCGCGGCCGAAGAAGTCCGGGACCTGCTGACGGACGGCCCGCTTGCCAATATCAAGATCCTCTCCGCGAGCTCCGAGACCGGAGAGGGCATCGACCGCGTCCGGTCGGCGCTCGAAGAGCTCGTGCGAACGGCTCCCGTGCGCGGCGACGACGGCCGCCCCGCCCGACTCTTCATCGATCGAACGTTTACGAAACACGGATTCGGCACAGTCGTCACCGGGACGTGGTCGGGCCGATCGCGCAAGGTTGGAGACGCGGTTGTACTCGAACCCGGCGGGCGGAGGGCCAAGATTCGTGGGCTCGAACGGCACGGCGAGTCCATCCAGGTAGCCGAATCCGGAGCGCGCATCGCCGTCAATCTGCAGGGGGAAGCCCGAGACGAGATCCATCGAGGCGACCTGCTGACCGAACCGGGCGCTCTGGCAGAAACCCTTTCCTTCGATGCGAGCCTGCGTTGGATGGCGAGCAAGACGAGTCTCAGCGACCAGATCTCCGTCGAGTTGTTATGCGGAACGTCCGAGCGCCGAGCCCGGATCGCACCGATCGGCGACAAACCGATCGCAGTGGGCGATCGCGCCTTCGCGCGAATCCAGATCGATGGGACTCCGCTCGCCCTGCTGCCCGGCGATCGCTTCGTGCTGCGCGGCTTCGCGAGAGATGCGGGCATTGGATCCACGCTCGGTGGCGGCATCGTTCTCGATATCGCGCCACCCCATCGTCGCCGCCGAGACGCCGGCCTGGTTCGCGACCTCGAACGCCTGGCCAGCGGCGATCCTGGTCAGGCTCTCGAAGTGCGCATCGCGCGCGCTGGCTTGAAGGGCATCCATCGCGACACGCTCGCGAAGGAAACCGGGCTCGACGGGACCTCGCTCGACGAAACACTCGCTCGTCTGGAAACAGAGAAGTCGATCCTACGCCTCGCTTCCTTCGTCTTGCTCTCGACGACGTCCGCCGACCGACTGATGCAGGAACTCATGGCCGCGCTCGAGGAATTCCATGCACGCGAGCCGCTCCAAGCTGGCATGCCGCGTGCGACGCTCGCGGGCCGCCTACCCGACAACGTCCCGGGCGACGCCGGCACACGGCTCCTCGCCCGTCTCGCTGAGCGAGGCGAAATCATCATTCGAGATGAAATCGTCACGCGAAAGGGATTCGAGTCGAGCCTCGACGATGCGCAGATTCGACTCGCGGATCAATTACGAAAGCGCTTCGCGGAAGCGGTTCTCGATCCGCCCCCGCTCCGCACACTGGCGGAAGAGTTGGGCGAGGAGCAGGATTTGATTCGGGAACTCGGCCACTTTCTGGAGCGCCAGGGCGATCTCGTCTCGGCGCCGGACGGACTCTTCTTCGATCGGGACTCGGTACTGGCGTTGATCGAAAGGGTCCTGGCGCATTTCGAGACCCACCCGGACCTCGACACCCAGACGCTCAAGGCGCTGATCGGAACCAGCCGCCGAACCGCCGTGCCGTTGATGGCGCTGCTCGACGATCTTCAGATCACGCGAAGAGATGGCAGCCTGCGCCGACTACTCGGACCGACTCCACGCTGGTAGACGCATGACGATTCGCCAGATGTCGGATCGATGGCGTCGACCTATCCGCCAACCCGAAGACTGGCGACCCCCGTATCGATCCACTCGAAGAGACCGTCGGCAACCGTTCCCATGTTCAAGATGGGCGCGAGGCCAAAATAGAGAATGCTCACACCGCAAATAGCGAGAACGAGTTGTTCATTGCTGAGTGCGCGACTCGAAACCGCGCCACCGTCCGAACGCCGAAGCATTGCGAGCAGCGGTCGGCCCGTCGCGATCAGTGCCAGAACCGTCGCGGCCAATCCAGCCATCAGCAGATAGCGATGCCCGCCATGCTCCAGGGCGGCCAGGATCTCGACGCGTGCGACGAATCCAACGGTCCCCGGAAACCCGCCTAACGAAAGAAAGAAGAGAGCCAGCAGCGCTGCACGAATTGGACTTTCCTGCATCATCCCGGAGAGATCGCCGACGTGCTCGCAGGCGCGCTCGTGATGACTGAGCGAAGAGAGGATGGCAAGCACTCCGGCTGCGGAAACGCCGGCTGCAAACAAGGCCAGGAGCAGGGCTTCTCCGCCCTCCTGCGTCGCATCGACCAACGCCAGCGCGAAGAACCCAACCTGCCCGACGCCGAGCCAACCGACTAGCCGCCGGAGGCCGACTTGAACCAGGGCCATGGCGTGCCCCCAGATCAGTCCGAGGGTGCCGAGCACCGCGAGCAGGATCGGAACCCGCGAAGTGATCTCCCCGAGACCGCCGGACACGGACGCGTCCCCGAGAGCGAGAGCATGAAGGACTCGCAAGAGAACGAGAAAGGTCGTGGCTTGCAGACCGGTCACGATATGGATCGTCACGAAACTCGGCGCCCCTTCGTGGACGTCCGGCGACCAGGGATGGAAGGGCGCGACCACGGCGCGAGCAAGCAGGCCAGTCAGGACCAGGGTGACGCCGACATTGAGGAGCAGTGGCCGATCCGTCGAACCCATACCTAGCGATGAAAGGTCGAGACTCCCCGTCGCGCCATAGAGGAACGCCACCCCATGCGCGAAGATGAGGCTCGCGAACGCGTGTGCGAAGAACGCCTTCAGGCTGGATTCGCTCGAAGAGAGTCGCCGCGAATCGATCGAAATCAGTGCGATGACGGGTAGCCAGGCCAGTTCCATCGCGATCATCAAGCCGAGTAGGTGATCTGCCATGATTGCCGCGGCCATTCCGGATAGCGAGAAGAGAATGAGTGCAATCGGCTCGGCTGGACGCGAACGCGCCATTCCGAAATGGGTCAGGGAGAGACAGAGAACGAGGAACCCTGCGGCCATGACGAAGCTGATACCCACGATCGAGAACGCATCGAGACTGCTGTCCGGACGGCGAAGCGCGATGAGTCCCGCGAGCAGGGAGAGGCCGGCGACCGAGACGAGACGAATCCCCGAAAGCGCATTGGCTCGCGCAACCTCCTCATCGCTCGGTCTGGAGCGGGCCGCGAGATCGACGGCGAGCACCACGAGCGCGCCGAGTGCCGGAATGAAGGCCGGGTTCATCGACGACCTCGCGCCGAGTGGAGCGCGCCCGGGACATCGACGAGTTCGACCACGGGCGACGACTCCGGCGAATCCTGCGGCGTAGCGCGACTCTCCATCTGGGCAAGAATCTCGAGCACGGCCGGCTCGACACGGCGCAGGACGGGATTCGGGTAGACGCCGACGAAAACGATCGGGATGGTCATCGCAAGCAACACACCGCGTTCGATGCGATCGAGGTCGATCAAGCCGCGATTGGCAGGCTCGTCGATGGGTCCGAGAAAGACGCGACGCTGGACCCAGAGCAGATAGGAAGCCGCAACGACCATCGCCATGAGCGCCACGACCGAGAGCTCACGCCGAGTCTCCAGGCTACCCAATAGGACGAAGAGGTCGCCCACGAATCCGCCCAGGAGCGGCAGACCGATCAATGAAAAGACCATCACCGCGAAGAAGAACGCGCAGACCGGCATCGGTTTGGCCAGCCCACCGAACGCCGAGACCTCCGTCGTGCCTCGTCGAGCAGCCAGAACGCCGATCAACATGAAAAGAGCCGCCGTCGCCACGCCATGGGTCAACAACTGAACGACGGCGCCCGTCAATCCCTGCACGTTGAGAGTCGAGATCCCGAAGACGACGAAACCCGCGTAACCAATCCAGGTATAGGCGACCAGACGCTTCAATTCCTTTTGAACCAGAGCGATCAAGGAAGCGTAGACGAGTGCGATGATCCCCACGAGCGAGAGAACCGGACCGGCCGCTTCGGCGGCATCCGGAAAGAGCGGCAGCGCGTAACGCAGGATTCCAATGGCCGCGGTCTGAACGAAACCGGTCGTGAGAAGGATCGAGAGTCCGGTCGGCGCGGAGGCATGCGCATCGGGCAACCAGAAATGAAGCGGCGCCAGCGGAAGACGGGTCGCCATTGCGATGGCCAGTACCACGAAGAGCATCGTCTGATCGGCCCGACCGATCTCGACATCGAGCAGCGAAATCCCATCGCGTGAAGCACCCGAGATCATATCGAAAGTCGCCACGCCGAACTGATCGAGACTCGCCTCGCGCAGGATGAACGCCACAAAGAGAAGACCCGCAAGCCCAATCAACTCGATCGTCCAGACCCGGGCCGCCGCCCGCGCGCGTCCGCGACCCCCCCAGCGACCCATCCAGAGAAGTACGGGAATCAGACTCGTCGCCCAGAAAAAAATGAAGGAGAGGAAATTCACGCTGGCCAGCGCGCCGAGCAGGCAAGATTCGAGCAGCAGACAGGTTACGACCCAACTCCGAACGGAGTCGCGCACTTCGTTTCGCGACGACAGCATCGCGACGGGAACGAGTCCCGCCGTCGTCGCAATGAAACAAAGACCGATCCCGTCGACGCCGAATAACATTCGAGCACCGACGCCTCGGCCCCATCCAACTGCGGCGACGTGTTGCAGGCCAATCTTTTCGGGATCGAAAGCAAGCACGAGCGCAAATACGACGAAGACGAAAGTGGCCAGGGTGGTCGCGAGCCCCACACCCCGCCAAACGACTTCCGGCAGCGCGCGAAGCCCCAGGAAATTCAGCAGCACACCGGTCACCAGCAGAAAGATCGCCGCGCCAGCCGGAGCGGCGACGATCAGAACGAGGACGTTATTCGAAAAATCCATCACGCTATCAACCCACCATCCAACTCACGATGACAAGCACCGTGAGCAACCCGAGTAACGCGTAGCTCTGCAGCCGACCGTTCTGGAGTCGACGCAGACCGCTCCAGACCAGGCGCCGGGCCAATCCTGATCCGCCGGACACGACGATCCGGTTGATCAGATTCGTTTCGATGAGACCGACCAGCGCCCAACGGGAAAGCCCGCGGAGCGGTCGCACGACGACGGCTTGGTAGAATTGTTCGATGAAGAACATTTCTCGCATGGCGACTTGGGAAAACTGCAGGATTGGCTGTTTGGGCTCGCCGCGGTAACCGCGTCGCGCATAGCGCCAGATCGCGATCCCTCCACCCGCCGATATGCTGGCGACCAGTGCGAGGATTAGATTGATCCGTGCTCCGCCGACCAACAATGGATCCGGATCACCGACGAGCGATTGAGCCAGGAAATGCCCGATCGAATCCATCTGTTCGACTCCCCCGAGCGCGTTGCCCCAGAATTGGGAAGGGGTGAGCATGCCCGCTGCCACGGTCATCACAGCCAGGGCCGTCAATCCATGCTGAGTCCAGCCGACGGGATCGCGCAATTTATCTTGGACGAGGCCACCTTGTTTCACATTGCCCCAGAAGATCAGGCAATACGCGCGTGCGATCGCAAAGGCGAGAATGCCGATCGACGTGAGGATGGTCGCGAGCAGAAGCCAGCGATCAGCTCGCTCCGAGACGACCACGAAGGCCAACAGCTCCTCGATCGAAAAGAAGTTCGCAAAGGGAGGCATCCCGACGAGCGCGAGACAGCCGACCGCCACCATTCCCTGCGTCCAGCGCATCGTCGGCGCGAACCCGCCCATTCGACGCAGATCCGACTCGCCCCCCAGTGTCGTCACGACGACGCCTAACGCGAGCAACACCTGTGCCTTGATGAAGGCATGCGTGAGCAGAAGAAACGCGGCGCCAGAATAGGCTCCGATCCCAACTCCGATCAGCACCAGGCCGAGCAGGCTCGACGTCGAATACGCGACCAGACTGGGGAGCTTCCACTGTGCGCTCGCAGCAAGACTGGCCATCAGCAGCGTTGCGGCCCCGGCGACGACGAGGACCAGGCTGGCCGCCGGTGCGACATCGAGCAGGAACGAGAAACGAAGCAGCAGATAGACTCCGACGACGACGGTCGTCGCCGACTGCATCAAGGCACCTGCGGAGATCGGTCCCGCCGAGGCGTTCGGAAGCCAGAAATGGAGCGGAAATTGCGCGCATTTCGTGAGCGCCGCCAGCACCAGACCCAGACCCACGAGTTCGAGTAGAAGCGGCGGCGACCCCACACTCCAGTCGATCCAATCCATCCCTTTTCCATCGAGCAGTCGAAACGCGGCTTCGATTCCGCGAAAACTCAACGTCGGCGCACCGGCCCGCGACAAACCGTCGAACAACAGAAGGATTGCGGACAAGAGTCCGAGATCGCCGATCCGCCCGACGACGAAGGTCACCGCACCCGCATGCGATGCTTCACGATCCTCGAAGTCGAAGGCAGCGAAGAGCTGTGAAGCCACACCGACGATCGTCCAACCGAGGAAGAGCAAGAGCAGATTGTCGGCCAGCACCAACACGAGCGTGCCACCGACGAGCAGGTCCAACATCGCGAAGGTTCGATGACCCGACTCCGCGGGCAGCGTGCCGTCTCGAAAGAGTCCGATCGTATGGATATAGACGGCGACCGCGATCCCCGTGACCGCGAGAGAAAAGACGGCGGAAAGAGGATCGAGTTGGAAGGTCAATTCCGCGCTGAAGCTGCGATCGCCGACACCCCCGCCGATCCAGGGTCCAATCGTGTCGAGCACCCGTTGGCTCCGCCCGACACCGACGAGATCGAAAACCGTGAGTACGCTCAAGCCGAAGGCGACCGTGATCGCGGTCAGTGAAATCGCCCAGATCGAGCGATCGGTCAGCTTCGCGCGCGCCAGCCCAATCAGCAGCCCATGCGCGATCGCCGCGATGAACGGCAGGATCGCAATCCAGCGAATCAACAGGACCGGCACGCCGCTATCCCAATCGCCCACGACCCTACCCCTCCAACAATCCAGCGTCGTCCGCGTCGAGGGTGCCCCGACTTCGGATTCGCGACACCACGACACCGAGCCCGATCGCAATCTGCAGACAACCGACGACTGACACGCAGAAAACGAGCGCACCGCCCATCGCCGTCCCGCGATCGACCTCTGCGCCGATACCCGTCTGGTGCAGAAGTCCGAAGCCGATGGCGACCATTCCGACCGAGATCCACCCAATCAAGATCCCAATCAACATGCCCACCAGACTTCGCCGCCAGAGAAGGCCCAACATCGCGATCCAGAAGAGCACGGCGGCCGCCATCACCAGAACGGAAGCGACATCGCCGTTCGATTCCGCCATCTAGTTCTTTCCCTCGTCGTCCTGCAAGAGAAGCAGCGTGGCCAGCAGGCACGACGCAATCGCAAAGCCCAGGAGCGTCGCAAGGTCGGCCAGTGAACCGAACAGACCCAACGCGAGCGACCCGATCTGGTTGGGATCGACGCTCGGCTGGCTCGTCGCACTTTGCAGAGCGACCGTGAACTCGCCGCCGTCATGGGCCGCCAGCAAGAGCAATACGAGTCCGCCTCCCAGTAGTAGAAAGGCCATGCTCCGGGCGACCGAGGTCGGTCGATCTGTCGGCGGAAGATGGTCTCGATCGACATCGACCAGCATCCAGCCAAAGAGCTGAATCAGGCCTAGGGTGAGCGTCGACAGGATCATGAGAATCAGACCGAGTAGCCCCGTTCCCGCCAGCAGAAGTGCCAGTCCGAGCGCGCCTAGAGAGAGCAGGGCCGCCGCGATCGACCGGGTCAAGTTCTTGCCGAACACGATCGCCGCAAACGCGCAGGCAAGCGCAAGACCTAACACGACAATGAGTGGGAGGGGCGCTTCTGTCATTCAGCCCTTCCCAACGAAGGGTTGTGCCAACAAGGTCATCGCCGACACCAGGAGCAGATTCGCCCAAGCCAGCGGGAGCAGTCGATAGGCGACCAGCCGCGTTCTTTGATCACTCCGCAAGGTGGCCACCCGGCGGGAGATGATCTCACCCAACAAGAGCACGATCACCAGCTTTACGAAAAAGACTCCGATCCCGAGCACGACAACCAGGAGTGCCGGCAGCGTCGATCCGACCAGCGGCGCGATCGCGGCAATGAGATCGGATCCATGAACGAAGGGAATGCCGCCGGCTCCTAGGAAGAGTGTCACGAAGAGCGAAGCCGAGAAGACCTTGGCCAGGCGCGCTTCGAGCCGACCCCAGTAGAGATCCCCTGGATCGCTGTCGAGGCCGAATCCGGCCGCCGTGAAGTTTCCCGCGATCGGGTCCATGGCCCAGGGACGACGGATCAGTAGATGCATTGCGGGCAGGAAGAGAATTGCAGTCAGCGGCTGGATGAAGAGATTCCAACCTGGCCAGCGAAGTCCGCGCGCGAAGTCGAAGGGAACTCCTTGCCAAGATGCGGGGAGCCAGAAAAGCGGCGCAAACGCCTCCTGCTGGCCCGTGACGAGATCGTGGAGTCGAAACGATGAGGGCCCGAGCGCCAGCGGTGCGAGGACCAGGATGAAGAGGCCCAGGCCACCGAGAACTTGACTTGCCAGGTCGACGCTACCGAGCCTCGACCACGGGTTTCGATCCGCGAGCCCGACGCCGACCTCGGCCAGACCCATCAAGAGCACGATCAAGACGATGGCGATCAGACCGAATCGGAGATCGACGACGATCAGCGGACGCAGGGATTCGCCAGCTTCCCAACTTCCCGCAAAGGGAATCAAGACGAGCCCACTGGCCAGGGCCAGAAACGAAACGATGCGTGCGACCCGCCGCAGGATCAGCGAATGATCCAGAACCCGCGAACGCGTACGCACGAGCCGCGCACAACCCGCGAGGCCCCGGGCGACGAGCGAATGGACCGGCGGACGCGCCACATCGAAACCCCAATCGGCCCGCAACGGAGCCCAGCGATTTCTGGAATGAAGACTGGCGAGCCGAACGCGCCGCTCGACGACTGCACACGTCACAAGGGCGAGCGCCAGGATGCCCAGCCAAACGATGGCCATGCCCGCGCCGATCATCGGGAGACCGATCGGGTGGAGTTCATTGCAGCGAATCCCGGCGACGGGAATACAAGGCGACCACGAAGGTCGGAAGCACCAACCCGATCGCGACCTGCAGCCCGGAAATTCCGAGCGTTCGAAGTACCAGGACTCCGGGCAGAATCAAAATGGCGAGGGCGCAGACGAGGACGCTCGTGACGAGCGTGCGATGAAGACGCACCGCATGGCGCGGCGAACGGCGCAATTTCTGAGAGTCTCCGAAGGTGACCGGCTCGAGGGCGACGCGGGTCCCCGGGCGCGCGGGCAATCGCCGCCGAAGCAGGGCCGCCAGCCCGGGAAGCGCCGCCGTAGCGAGGCCGGCCAGGACCACGAAGACCAGCCAGGCCAACGCACCGTTCGAAGAATCCATGGTCAAGGAGAAGACTCGGCGAGCATCCGTGCCATCCGCATGCCGTCCGCCGAATAGACGACGACAATCACCAATCGAGGCCGCTGACGGCCCCGAAGGGAGTCGCAAAAGTAGCCGTAGCCCCCCAGAACGTCAACGGAATTCGGATTCTGCCGGGGCTGCCGTGGGCCTGGTGTTAGAGTCACGACTGTGAGTACACCCACCGCAGTTCTCGGCGCCGGAAGCTTTGGTACTTGCCTGGCCATGCTCTGCGCGCGGGAGCACGATGTGAAGCTCTGGAGTCGCCGGGCGGATGTCGCGGAAGCCATCAACCGCGACCGCCACAACCCCCGCTACCTGAGCGAATTTGAATGTTCGGAGCGAATCGAAGCCACTTCGGATCTACGCGAGGCATTGGCCGGCCGCGAACTCGTCATCATCGCCGTTCCCAGTCATAGCCTGCGCGAAGTCATGAACGAGGCGGGCCCCCTGATCGAGAGCGGTGCAATCATCGTGTCCGCCGTAAAGGGCATCGAATTCGAGACCGGATTGACCATGAGCGGCGTGCTCGAAGAAGTCCTGCCCGCAGAACATCACCCGCGGTTGGTCGCACTCTCCGGTCCCTCGTTCGCCGCCGAGATTGCCCGGGGCAAACCGACCGTCGTCACTCTCGCCTGTCGCGAAGAGGCGTACGCGATCTCGGTGCAGACGACGCTGTCTTGTTCCTGGTTTCGCTGTTATACGGACACGGACGTGATCGGGGTCGAGACGGCGGGCGCTCTCAAGAACGTGATCGCGATTGCCGTGGGCATGGCGGATGGCAACGACGGCGGATTCAACGCCCGTGCCGCGTTGATGACGAGGGGTCTGGCCGAAATCACGCGCATCGGCGTCGCACAGGGCGCCGATGCCGAGACTTTTCTCGGGCTCGCCGGCATGGGCGACCTGCTGTTGACCTGTACCGGCGACCTCTCGCGCAATCGGCGTTTGGGTCTCGGACTCGGCCGGGGCCGAAAGCTCGAGGAGATCCAGGCGGAACTCGGCGAGGTCGTCGAGGGAATCGCGACCACGCGAGCCGCCGTCCGGTTGGCCGCTCGCCTCGGCGTCGACGCGCCGATCACCAATCTCGTGCGCGCCGTAATCGACGGCGAGAGCACGCCACTCGAGGCCGGGCGCGCGCTGATGACCCGCCAGCTGCGAAGCGAGCGAGATCGAGTCAGCAAGTCCTAGAATTAACAATGCGAACAGGATCGCAAATAAAAGAGTCTGACCGCCGCGAGCGAAACCCAATTAAATCGCTACGTTCCGTCCGTAGTGGAAATGACTTTCGTTTTCAAAATTTGGAAAGCAGCGCCGACCTCGATCTCACCCATTCCCCCCGCCGTCCCGTGTAGCGCAAGAAACGATGTCTGAATCCAAGACGCTCGACCAGATTCCGAAGGGCCAGTTCGTTCAGGTGATCGAGGTCGAGGGAGACGATCCCATCGCCCGCCGACTCGACGATCTCGGTGTGCGCGAGGGCGTACGGATCGAAGTCCTACGGCGCGCACCGCTCGGCGATCCGACCGTCTTCGAACTCTGCCATTATCAGCTCTGTCTGCGTCGCAGCGAGAGCGCTCGGATCCGCGTCCGTACCCTCGACGAATCCGCGCCCACGGGCGCCCGATGACGAGTCCAGCGATCCAGACAGATTCTGTCGCATTCCAGGTCTTCGGACTGCTAGGCAGCCCCAATGCCGGCAAGACCACGCTGTTCAACGCGCTGACCGGCCTGCGTGCCAAGGTCGGGAACTACCCGGGCGTGACGGTCGAGCGCCGCGAAGGCGAGATCGCGCTCGAGAATTCCCGCGCGCTCTTGATCGACCTGCCCGGCACCTACGGCCTGACACCGATCAGCGCCGACGAAGCGGTCGTGAACGAAGTGCTCGCGGGCCATGCCGAAGGCGTCTCGAAACCGGACGCCCTCGTGGTGGTGGTCGACGCCTGTTCGCTGCCCCGAAGTCTGCCCTTCATCGGCGAAATCCTTCGCGAGGGGACGCCGATCTGCATCGTGCTGACGATGCTCGACGAATTGACAGCCCGAGGCGGAAGTCTCGACTTCGAGCGCTTGAAGGCCTCTCTCGGCGTTCCCGTCGTCGGCGTGGTCGGCCACAAGGGCCGCGGCATCGACGCGCTCAGGCGGCTATTGGGCGATCCCGCCGGCTGGTCACGACCCTCGGTCCTGCCACCCGAGGACCGCGCGGAACGTGCCGGCTGGGCCGATTCGATCGCCGCGACCGTGATCGAAACAAGTCCGGCCCGACACCCTCTGACCGAGAGGGTCGATCAGATCGTGCTTCATCCGGTCTGGGGATCCCTGCTCTTTCTCGTCGTGATGGTGATCTTTTTTCAGCTCATCTTCAGCTGGGCCAGTCCAGCCATGGACGCCATCGACTCCGCGATCGCCGCTTTGGCCGGGCTCGCGCGGACGGCACTGCCCGCCGGTTGGATCGCCGACCTCGTCGCCGACGGGCTCGTTGCCGGTGTCGGATCGGTCGTCATCTTCCTGCCGCAGATCGTCATTCTCTTCGCGCTTCTCTATCTACTCGAAGACCTCGGCTACATGGCCCGCGCCGCCTTCGTCGTCGACCGCTTGATGGGACGGATCGGACTCGAGGGCCGCTCGTTCGTGGCGCTGCTCTCCTCCTATGCCTGCGCCGTGCCCGGCATCATGGCCACCCGCACGATCCCCTCGCCGCGCGATCGCCTGGTCACGATCCTGGTCGCGCCCCTCATGACCTGCTCCGCACGACTCCCGGTCTATGCCCTGCTGATCAGCGCGTTCGTCCCGCAGCGCTCGGTCTGGGGTCCGATCGGCCTCCAAGGACTCGTGCTGCTCGGCCTCTATGTCAGTGGCGCGGTCGCGGCGCTGGTCGTCGCCGCAATCTTCAAGCGGACCCTCGTCCCAGGCGACAGCCTGCCCTTCACGATGGAATTGCCGACCTACCGCTGGCCAACGCTGCGGCTCTGGCTCTCACAGGTCGCCGGGAGCGCCTGGGCCTTCATCCGGCGTGCCGGGACCATCATCCTGGCCGCCTCGATCATTCTCTGGGTCCTGCTGAATTTCCCGAAAGTCGAAATCCCGGACGGCCTCGATGGAAATGCCGCCAGCGCCTACGCCCTCGAACACAGCGCGGCGGGCCGACTCGGCCACGCCATCGAACCCGTCATCGCGCCTCTGGGCTTCGATTGGAAAATCGGTGTCGGGCTGATTGCCAGCCTGGCCGCGCGCGAAATCCTCGTCGCCACGCTCGCACAGGTCTATGCCACGGGCGGTGAAGAGGGAGACTCGCTTCGCCAGGCTTTGCGTCGCGACCGCAATCCGGAGACCGGCGAATTGATTTTCACGCCGGCGACGGTCGCCGCACTGCTCGTCTTCTTCGTCTTCGCCCTCCAATGCACCTCGACCCTGGCGATCATGCGTCGTGAAACGAATTCCTGGCGTTGGCCAGCGTTCGCATTCAGTTACCTGTTCGCACTCGCTTACGCGGCGAGCCTGCTGACACATCGAGTCGTCACGGCCCTCGGCGCGAGCGATTGGCTATCCTGACCCGATGCAGGCAACCCGACGCCCGGCCGATCGCCCCTCCACTTCAAGGGGTCGCTTTCGTTACATGCTTTGTTTGATCGGCATCGTCGGTCTGGTCGGAATGCAGAGCGGTTGCGCCGCGAGAACGGTGCGCTCCGGCATCATCAATCGCTCCGGCATCGAGGTCGAGCTCGTGCGCGAGGTGAAAGGCTTTACGACCCAATCACGCGGATTCGAACATCCTGCGATCATCTCCGTTCCTCGACTCAGCAACATCCTGGGCGCGATCGAAGTTGAAACGCGCGATGAGTCGGGCGTGACCGTGCGCCAGTCGGCGTTTCATCGCGAGATCATCGAAGAAACGGCGACCGCACTTGCCGAAGCCTTCGCCAAAGCGAACCCTGACCAAGAATTGGGGGTCCAGATCATCCGCAAGGTCATGCACTACGGCGTCTTCAACAAGAAATATCTGACGAGTTTTCTGGCCTACATCGACGAAGGCCATCTCTACCTCGTGCTGCGACGAATCGATTGGTTCGTGTCCAGTAATTTCAAGCGAGACACCTTCCCCAAGGCTCGCCGCGATTATCGCCCCATGAAATTTCGCGTCGTGAGTGGTGAGCCGCTCTTCTACGCCGGTCCGCAGACACTCGAAATCGCCTGGCGGGATCCAGCTTTCAGCCAGAAATTCACGCTTCCGGGTTCATCGAAGGGCACCAAACGCCGCCGCGAAGTGCTTCTCCAGTCTCCGCTTTCCAAGACGGAGCGCGACGTCCTCGAAGCGGCGAGTACGAACATCGGGATCGACGAACTCACACCCGAGCAGCTGCGGGCGCTCGCCAATCTCGAGGAAGACCGGCAAAAGGGCCTGATCACCGAGAGCGCCTATCAGCGGGCCAAGCGCCAACTCCTGCGACGGCGCTGAGAACGCCTGCCAGCGGGCCAAGCGCCAACTCCTGCGACGGCGCTGAGAACGCGACCGCGCGCGAAGCTGCCGCCGAGTTCGCTGAAACTGCCGATTGTCTGCGCATTTCGCTTCGCCGGGACTTCGGATCACCCTTTTGGAGCGCAGTTTCGCCGCTACCTTTCCGCGCCTCATTGCCACTTATCCTGGAACTCGTTCGTCCTCCGCCGAGGACGCACGTTCCCGAGGAGCCCGCGCCCGATGACTCTCCCGCTTCAAGCCCTAGCAATTGCGATCCTGGCGATCGTCGGCCTTCGCATGCAGAAAGGACAGACCCGGACTCGTCTCTTCAGTGTCTTGAAGGCCTGGTTTACGATTGTCGTCTTCTGGGGACTTCTCTCCCATCAGATCGAACTCGAAGACGGACACACGGAAGTTGCCTGGCGACTGATTCGTGATCAGCTCGCAGTGATCGACGCGGGCACGTTCTGGCTCTTCGTTTCACTCGCCACCGCCATCAAGATCGTCGGCATGGTGTCTTCCATGATTCGCTGGCAGCTGATGCTGCGCGGACAAAACATCGAGCTCCCCTTCAAACATCTCTTCGGGTCCTTCTTGATCGGTCGGGCCATCGGAACCTTCCTGCCAAGCACCGCGGGACTCGATGGCTACACGCTCTTCGATGCTTCGCGCTTCAGTGGCAAGACCGTCGAAGTCGCCGCGGCGAAATTCGTCGAGAAGGTCTGCGGCTTCTCGGGCATCTTCATGACCTTCCTGGTGGCGCTGCCCTTCGGCATCGGCATCTTCGGCGACAACGCGATGCTGTTCGCCCTGCTTTCCGTCCCGATCGCCTCGGGAATCATCGGCGGGTTGGTCGTCGTTCTGCTCTTCCCCGGCGCGATCCAGTGGATCCTCGAGAACGTCCCGATCCCAGCGAAACAGCGCATCGCAGGCGTGGTGACGCGAATCTCGACTTCGGCGGCCGCCTATCGCGACCGACCGGGCATGATCGGGCAGATCCTCTTCCTGTCTTTCCTGGTCCACTTCACGACCGCAGTCATGTACTACTTCACGGCGCTCGCAATCGGCGCCGACGGCGTCGACTTCTGGAAGATCACCTTCGGCTCGGCCATCCAGATCTTCGTCACGGTCATCAGCCCCTTCACGATCGCCGGCGAAGGGATTCGCGAAGCGGCTCAGTACGTCTTGTTGGGTGAGCTGATCGGACCGACGGCCGCGATCGTCTCCGCGGCACTCGGATTCTGGGCGGCCGAAGCACCCACCATGCTCGGCTTCGTCTTCTGGTGGATGCGAAGCGACGACTACAAGCCGGAATTCGCTCTCGTGGACGGCGTCCAGGTCGACTACGAAGCGGCGGCCAAGGCCGCAGCCAGCCTCGAAGAATATGTCGACGCAACGGTAGGCGCGGATGAAGCCACGCCGATCGGTGAACGTCTGTGGCGTTCAGCCAGCGCCGGCGCCTTCGCCGGGGTCGCAGCGGGCATCATTCTCGGACTCGGCGAAGCGATCGTGATCTACCGGGGCGGTCTCGGGACCGAGGGCCAGGTCTTCTGGTACGGACCGCTTGCCTGGGCAGCCATCCTCGGCGGACTGGCCGTGATCGGTGGGCTCTTTCTGGCCATCCTGCCCATGGATCGACAGGAAATCGGCAGTTGGGTGACGCGCCTGGGCTTCGCTGCCTGTTTGATTCCCTTCGGACTCTTCGTCGTGCTCTTTCGACTTCAACGCGACGTGTATCTCGAGCAGATGCCGCCGATGCTGGTGATCCTCGCCGTGTTGGCGACCGCCACCCTTCTCTTGTTTCTGATCCTGGTCCCGCTGCGCAGGGTGCTCGACCCGATCGCGACGAGACTCACGACGCCGCTGGCACCGATCGGCCTTCTCGTCGTGGCACTCGGTCTCGGCGGAATCCTCTCGATCACGTTTTCACCGGCAACCGCTGAGAGCAAGGCCGGCAGTGGCATCCCCGACAATCTGCGGGACCAGCCGAACGTCATTCTCGTGATGGTCGATACCTTGCGCGCCGATCATCTCTCTTGTTATGGCGCGGACATCAAGACGCCCAATCTCTGCCGCCTGACGCAAGGCGGGACGACCTATCAGGCCTTCTCCCACGCCTCCTGGACCAAACCAGCCACGGCATCTCTGCTCACGTCGACGCTTCCTTCGACACATCAAACAATGTCGAAGCCCTCGAGCCTACCCGGCGATCTCACCTTGATCTCGGAGGCCATGCAAGAAGCCGGCTACACGACCGGCGGCGTCGTCTCGAACGTGAACCTGGCGGAGAGCTTCGGTTTCGCGCAGGGCTATGACGACTACTACTACCTGGGCCCTGACTACATCGCCTATGCGGAAGAATCCAGCTCGAAGCTCATCGTCTATCAACTCGCGCGACAAGTCTTTCTGGGAATCGCCGGCGGCGACGAAGTTCGCTTCAACGATTTCTATCAGGACTCGAAGGTGGTGAACGAGACTGCCTTCGAATGGATCGACCGACGCAAGGACGATCGCTTCTTCCTCTTCCTGCATTACATGGATCCCCACGATCCCTATTTCGAGCATCCCTACAACGGCGTGGGCATCGCTCGCGTCTCGATGCAGGAACCCAAGCCGGAGATTGCGGATCGTCTTCAGGACCTCTATCGCGGCGAGATCGAATACCTCGACGTTCAGTTCGGAGACCTGCTCGCGAAACTCGACGCGCTGGGCCTCTACGACGACACCGTGATCGTCGTGACCGCCGATCATGGCGAGGAATTCAACGAGCACGGCGGTTTCTGGCACGGCCTCACGCTCTATGAAGAGCAGATCCACGTTCCGCTGCTGATCAAATGGGCCAAGGGCCATGAGCCTGACGCGCCCGGCATCTACTCCGGCATCGCGCGACTGCTCGACGTCGGACCCACGCTGTTGGGTGTCACGGGCATCGCGGTTCCAGAGGGCATGCAGGGCGTCGACCTTCGCGAGCCTTTTTCGACACGCCTCGAAAAGGACCAGCAGGTCTACTCGGAAGAGGATCACGAGGGCAACGTGCTCTGGTCGCTGCGGACCGAGGACGAAAAGCTGATCGTGGCCAACGCCGGAAATCCCCGTGGACTCCCCGAGCGCGCCTACTTCGACATTTCGGGTGATCCTCTGGAACGCGACGCCTTTGACGACCCCGACGCCGAAGCGCGACTCGAGGAGATGGCCGAGCTACAGCTCCAGGCGGCCCAGGGAATCGCGGTCGAAGCCGAAGAAGCGGAGATGACCTTCGAGCGCTGCGAACAGCTTCGCATGCTCGGGTACGTCGAGGATTGTTCGCATCTGCGTTAGTTCGTGAGCTGGAAGGCGAAGAAGCTCCGTCCGCTATTCGGATACACCCAGGAACGGTAGAAGCTCGTTCATCGATCCGAGGATTCCGCGCGCGGAATCGAAATTTCCGGTCTCCGAGAGCGCATTCGGAATCACCACGCAGGACATCTTCGCCGCCGTCGCCGAACGCAAGCCGCGTTCGGTGTCTTCGATCGCGAGACATCGGCTCGGATCGACGGAAAGCCGCTCCGCGGCCGCCAGGTAGGGCGCCGGGTGGGGCTTGTGGTCCGAGTAGTCGCCGTCGGCGAGCACGAAATTGAAAAACCGCATGAGATCCGTCTGGCGATGAATGCGCTCGAAGTGATCGCGATTCGAACTCGTCACGACCGCCATGGGAATCGTTCCGCGAAGTCGCTCGAGTGACGCCACGACCCCGTCGAGTACGACCACCCCGGCATCGATCAGCTCCGCATAACGGACCCCGCGCCGGGCCCGCAGCGGCTCGATCTCGGCTCTGGGAATCCCACGATCTTCTGCCAGATCGAAAACGCTTCGACCGTGGCGCATCGAAATGTCGTGATAGTCTTGCGCCGTCACCCGTACATCGACGGTCGCCAGGATCTCCTGGGTCGCTTGCAAGAAAAGCGGTTCCGTATCCACCAGGACGCCATCGTTGTCGAAGAGAATCGCGTCGATTCCATCCATCATCGAGTCGATTCCATTGCGTTAGTCATCGTCCCTTTCGAGGCGAAGTGATGCGGAATTCATGCAATAGCGGAGTCCAGTCGGCTGCGGCCCATCGGGAAAGACGTGACCCAGATGCGCATCACAATGAGCACACACGGACTCTGTGCGAACCATGCCGCCGGAGCTGTCGACGTTCTCCGACACTGCGTCCTGACCGATCGGCTCGAAGAAACTCGGCCAGCCGGTCCCCGAATCGTATTTCGCCTCGGACCGGAAGAGCGGCTTGTCACAACAGATACAGTGATAGGTCCCCGCGGCCTTCTCGTCCCAGTAGCGACCCGAGAACGCGCGCTCGGTTGCCGAACAGCGCGCGACCTGAAATTCCTCTTCGCTCAGTTGCTCGCGCCATTCATCATCACTTCGAATGCTCTTGTCTTCGCTTCCCATCTCTGGCTACTCCCTCTTTTCCTCTCTCCGGCTCGCTGCAAACCTCAAGACTCGATCGAAACCCGCACAGACCGTCCCGCGGCCTCGAAGACGACGATGCGCGGATTGTCCGCCTCCTCGCGAAAACGCACTTTCATGACCATCGGCGAATGCAACCCCCTCGCGCCCACGCCATCTTCGACCCCTCCGGGCCAGGCCGCCGTCATGGGCTGCCCGGCCACACGCCACCACGGTTCTTCGTCGTCGAGCGCTAAAAGGTTACCGGGCAGCGACTCGCGATCCGAGGCCTGCGAAACCGCGAGTCCCTCGTCCCCCGACGAAACCACCACCCTTCCGACGTCGAAGGTGAGAACGAGGACGTCCGATAGAGCGCCTGCACGATCCGCCTCGGCTCGGAGGATTCGGCCACCGGCTTCCGCGATGCTTTCGAAGACTTCGAGACCGGAGAGTGTCGACATCACAGTAGTCTACACTGACGCGTCTTCGAGGAGAATTGATTGCCGAACCGCAGGTCGACAAAGCAGGACGAATCCGACGCCGAGGACTCGACGCTCGTTCGCCCGGACGGGCTCAGCGTCCGGCGAAGGCGGCACGATCATGGCTGGTCGCCGCGCGAACTCGTCCTCGCGATCGAAAGAGCCTGCTTCGATGCCAGTGGATTGCGCCGAACGCTGACGCCGAATTTGATCCAGGCGATCGAAGAGCAGCACGAACGGATCCCCTATGACCAGCTCTTGCTCCTGGCCGATGGACTCGCCTGCGACCCCATCGACCTGATCGCCGAAGGTGAGTTTTCGAGTCGGGGCGGGCGGAACCGGTTGCCCCATTAGGCTGAGCCTCGGACTCTAAGGTCCCGCCTGATCGGGTTTGTCGAAGGCCCAGCGACCACGGCGCGTCTCGAATTCGAGTGTCGTCGAAAGTGCTTCCAGAAAATCGACGCGATTCCAGTCCGCGGCTCCGAAGCGTGTCAGATGATCGGTCTTGATCTGGCAGTCGACGAAGTTGAAATCCCAGCGGCCAAGCTGACGGACGAAAGCGCTGAAGGCGATCTTCGAAGCGTCATCGGCCGTCGCGAACATCGATTCGCCGAAAAACGCCCGCCCCAACGACACACCGTAGAGGCCACCCACGAGTTCGCGGTCTCTGCCCTCCCGCGCCTCCCAGGCTTCGACCGAATGCGCGAAGCCGAGTTCATGAAGTCCGATATAGGCTTCGATCATGTCGTCGGTGATCCAGGTTCCCGCTTGCCCCGGACGCGGGACCTCGCTGCACGCCCGAATGACGGCTTCGAAGGCGAGGTCCATCGTCATGGAGAAGGGCTCGGCGCGCTCGCGTTTCGCGAGGCTATGGCTCACGTGAATCTCCGCCGGTCGAAGCACCGAACGCGGGTCGGGCGAGAACCAGAGGATCGGATCCTTGTCGTACCATGGAAATACGCCCTGCGCATAAGCCGCCAGGAGTCGCTCGGCTTTGAGATCGCCGCCATAGGCGAGGAGCCCGCGCGGGTCGCTGTCGCGGGGATCCGGAAAGGGAAAGGCGCGGACCAGCTCCGCGATCCATTGAGAAGTAGACGTCGAAGCCGAAGAGCTCATAGGGTCGCGAAGCGAATCGCATCCGCCGGCCATTGCTCCGACGCATGAATGGCCGGCAACACTTCATCGATCGACTCGACGGATCGCCAGATCTCGAGATGTTTCTCGTTCATGAAGCGCAGCTCGACGCTCAGCTCGAGAAGCGAGTAGAGCGAATCGTAGAAGCCGTTCTGATTGAAGATGATGATCGGCTTGGGAAAGATCCCGAGCCGCTTTTGAGTGATCGCTTCAAAGAGTTCCTCGAACGTTCCCGAGCCGCCGGGGAGCGCCACGATCGCATCGGCCAGCCTCAACATCTCACGCTTTCTTTCGTGCATATCGTCGACGAGTTGGAGCTCGGTCAAGTCGGGATGCGCCCATTCGAGCTCTCGCATGAAATGCGGAATGACTCCCACGACCGAGCCGCCATGGGCGAGCGCCGCGTTGGCCAGCGCGCCCATCGAGCCCACGGCGCCGCCGCCATAGACGAGGGTGTCTCCGGCTCGTGCGATCGCCTCGCCGAGCGCCCCGGCGGCATCGTGATAAACCGGGTCACAGCTAGCGCTCGAAGCGCAGAAAACGAGAATACGGCGCCCGGTCTCTTGCTTTCCATCCATCGTCTTCGTCCATTTCTGTGCGGCGCACCCGCCCAACGACTCCGACCGCTCTCTTCTGGCCCTCGCCGGGCCGTCTTCGCTTTCATACGACGACCGGCGACCCGCAACGACCCAGTAGACGAACCCGGAGTTGACGGGATAGGCCTTCGGCCGTAGGGTTGCGGCTTCCGGTTCGAACGCAAGGGGTTGATTTCCGGCGCTTGCAGACCCTCGGAACCGTTCGACCCATCGAGCAAGACAGCAGCGAAGACAAGATGGGTTGAACGTGCGGGACTGACCTGATCGCAACCAAATCGCGAATGGCGTGAAGGGGCGCGATGGAAGTGATGGATGTAATCACACCAGGTCGGTTGCCCTGCCCGAGTTGCTAAGCGCCCTTCAACGATCGAGACATAGCGGGAATTCGTCCGTCTTCGGCCTACAGCGAGCCTGTAGATCGAGAACGAACGCAGACTCGAATCAACGATCGTGCGAGAGGCAGCATGTCCGACATTCCAGACGAGCCCACCGATCGAGGGAGCGCGACCAGCTCCGTACACGCTGGCGAACTCCGCCAGCAAGAAGCCAACGCGATCACGACGCCGATCTATCAGACGTCGACCTTCTGGTTTCGCAACTCGAAAGAGGTCACCGACTATCAAGAAGGAAAGTCCACTCGCGAAGAATACGGGCGCTACGGTAATCCGACCTGGCGTTCGGTCGAGCGCAAGATCAGCGCGCTCGAGGGCGGTGAAGAGACGATCCTCTTCGCCTCGGGAATGTGTGCGGCGACCACGACTTTCATGGCGCTACTGCCCGAAGCCAGCCATCTCATCGTGACGAGCGACTGCTATCGGCGAACCCGCCAGTTCATCAATCAGTTCCTTTCGCGCATGGGAGTCGAAACGACGGTCATCGAACCCGGCAATCTCGGTGCCTTCGAGGCCGCTATTCGTCCGAATACCGTGCTCTTCTTCACGGAGTCGCCGACCAATCCCTACTTGCGCGTGGTCGATGTCCCAGCGTTCACGAAGGTCGCCCATGCCAAGGGTGTCAAAGTCGTCATCGACTCGACCTTCGCAACGCCGGTGAATCACAGGGCGCTCGGTGACGGCGCCGATCTCGTCTTGCATAGCGCGACGAAATATCTCGGCGGACACAATGACCTGCTCGCCGGCACGGTGACCGGACCGAGAGAACTGATCGAGCCGATCCGGGAAGCGCTCGGCGTCCTCGGCGGCATCATCGATGCCCACGCAGCCTGGCTCCTGTTGCGCGGAATCAAGACCCTCGACATCCGAATGGAACGACACAACGCGAACGGCCTCGCCCTCGGAACCCATCTCGAGAGCCATCCCAAGATTCGCAAGGTCTGGTATCCGGGACTCGAGAGTCATCCCGATCATGAAATCGCCAAGCGCGTCATGAGCGGCGCCGGTGGCGTCGTAACCTTCGAGATCGAAACCGACCTCGAAGGCGCCATGCGCTTCATCGACGCCACGATGATCCCCTATCAGGCCCCAAGCCTCGGGGGTGTCGAGAGCCTGATCGAATTGCCCGTGACCATGTCGTTCTGGGACGTTCCCAAAGAGGAACGGCTCAAGCTCGGGATCACAGACAGCCTGGTTCGCTACGCCTGCGGAATCGAAAACGCCGACGACATCATTTTGGACATCGATCAAGCGCTCGCGAAGGTCTAGCGGGCTCCTCGAATTCGACTCGTCGGAGCGTCATTTCGCTATCGACGCCTCTGGATCGCTCCTTCACGACTCGCACCGGAAGTTGTTCCAGGTCGGGGGCCGAGTAGATCCAGGTCTGATCGCGAGTGTCATCGCTTCGCCTGATCTTCGACACGCGCCGCGGACGCTGCTCGAATTCGATCGTCTCCATTCCCAACCTCTCGACGCGATAACGCTTGACGCGACCCTGACGGGGAACGGAATAACCCAGCGTCGGCGCTTCAGAGAGAAGGTCCAGACGGATTGCCGTCTGCATGAGCAGGGGATCCAGCAGTGCCGGGGAAGTAGGGATCTGCCATTGCGGACCCTCACCTACGTTGCGAACGATTCCGGCCTCGAGACGACCGCCTATCGCACCGATCTCCAGAATCGAATGGCCTCGCCTTTCGCCTGCTTCCTGCTTCCGTTCCTCGCGCTCTGCTACTGCTCGATCGGCCCTCCCTTTCCCCGACCGGCTACGGCCTGTCTGATATGCATCGCCATTGCCGTCGGTCACGCGCTCGTTTCCGGCGTGGCAACGTCGATGGGACACAGTGGAATGCTGTCACCGGTCGTCGCAGGTTGGGGGCCGCCGATTCTCTTCGGCGCGTGGGCAGCCGTGATGGGCAGTCGCCTTCGACTCGACCTGCTTCGTTAGGCGATGGACCGCCGGGCGGTCAGAAAAGGCGGCTCTGCGCCGGCGACGGATCAGAATGGCCGGACTCCATGGCGAGCAGTCGGGCCTTCAAGTCCAGACCGCCGGCGTAGCCCTGAAGCGCACCGCCGCGAGCGATCACGCGATGACATGGGATCACCAGGGGAATCGGGTTGGCGCCGTTCGCGGCGCCCACCGCGCGAACCGCCTTGGGATTCTCAATCGAATTCGCAATATCGGAGTACGAAAGCGTTTCGCCATACGCAATCTTGCCGACCATCTTGTAGACCGCGTGTTGGAATTCGGTCGCGCGCATGTCGAGGTCCATCGTGAATTCGCGCCGCTCACCCTCGGTGAACTCGAGAAGTTGATCGATCGTGTCATCGTGGGAGGCGCGGCGCTCGACGACCTTTGCACCAGGGGCGTGGGTCTTCTTCCAGCCCTCGAAGCCGCGGCCACTCTGATGCGGAAGCTCGACGTAGACGAGGCCTTTTTCGCTACTGACGATGCGCAGGCTTCCCAATCGCGTGTCGAAACGTGTCGAGGAGAGGACTTCCATGTCGCCTATTCTACCGGAGACCGCTGCGAATCAAACGGAAACCCCGCCTAATCCTGGTCACTTTCAGACGTGTCTTTCGGCCTCAGCAATTCCTCGCTGGGAATTTCGAGCCGCTTGATCATCTTCTGCAGCGATTGACGCGGTATTCCCAGCTTCTCCGCCGCACCACTCTTGCTCCCGGCCTCACGGACTGCGAGAACGAGCATCCGACGCTTGAGTGCGTCGACGGACCGATTGAGATCCCAATCGTCGACGGGTGCGAAACTCGAAGCCTCGACGGGACCGCGCGTGCCGCGTCCTATCGTCGTTCCACCCCGGACATGCTCCGAGAGATCCTCGAGGCCGATCGTATCTTCCGGACCCGCAAGAGCCGCGACCCGCTCGATCTCATTGGCGAGCTCTCGCACGTTGCCTGGCCATTCGTAGCCGACCAGACGATCCATCGCGGCATTCGAAAAGCCCTGGAATTCGCGACCGACCTTCGAGCCGGCCACATCGAGAAAGTGATGGGCGAGCGCGGGGATATCTGAACTTCGCTCACGGAGGGTCGGCAGTTCGATCTCGACCACGCGAAGCCTGTAATAGAGATCCTCACGAAAGCATCCGTCTTCGACCCGCTTCTTGAGATCGCGATTGGTCGCCGCCAGCACCCGGACATCGACCTTCAAGGTCTCCGAAGAGCCGAGCGGCCGAATTTCGCCGTCCTGAAGTACGCGCAGCAGCCGAACCTGCATGCCCGGTTCTGTCTCGCCAACTTCGTCGAGAAAGATCGTGCCGCCGTGGGCCACTTCGAAGAGGCCCTTCTTGTCGACGTGGGCTCCGGTAAAGGCCCCACGCTTGTGGCCGAAGAGTTCGCTCTCGAGCAGGGTATCCGGCAGCGCCCCGCAATTCTGGGCAACGAATTTTCCGTCCTTGCGCGGACCCGAATAGTGGATCGCCCGGGCCAACAAATCCTTGCCAGTGCCGGTCTCGCCGGTCAGCAGAACCGTCGCATCCGTCTGGGCGACTTTCTCCGTCACATCGAAGATCTTCTGCATGGCGGGCGCGTCGCCGATGATGCCCTCGAAGGAATAACGCGCCTCGACTTCGCGACGGAGATAGACGTTCTCGGCCCGAAGCCGCTCATTCGCCTCAGCGAGCGCTGCCGCGAGCTGTACATTTTCGCTCGACAATTCATAGACCTCGAGCGCGCGCTTCACGGTGATCCGGAGATCGTCGGGCTCCCAGGGTTTGGGGAGATAGCGATAGATTCGACCCTCGTTGATCGCGCTGATCAGCGAGGGCATGTCTGCGTACCCGGTCAGCATCATGCGGATCGCGCGGGGATTGCGCTCGATCACCTTCTCGAAGAACTCGACGCCACTCATCCCGGGCATCACCTGGTCGGAAATGACCAGGGCGATCGATTCCCGATCGAGAATCTCGAGACCCTTCTCGCCGCTTGAGGCTGAGAAGATTTCGTATTCGGAGCCAAGGGTATAGACGAGCGATTCGAGAATGGCGTCCTCGTCGTCGACGACGAGAATTCCGTAGCGGCGAGTGTCACCGGTCGGTCGTGCGCTCTCGATTTCGCTCATGAGGAGACGATAGCTCTGCCCGCCGTCTCGGTCGCGCACGCTGGATCGGGATCGCGGACGCGTAGGTCTCGTCTTTCGGGTGAGGGCCTGCGCCGAAATTAGCGCGCGGCCGCGAGTGCCTCGACGCGGTCGAGGATCAAGGCTTCGAGTTTCACACCGTCGAGCGCGTTGATTTCCTGAACACCGGTCGGGCTGGTGACATTGATCTCGGTCAATTTTCCGCCGATCACGTCGATGCCCACGAAGAAGAGGCCGTGAGCCTTCAGGAACGGACCCACGCGCGAAATGATGTGCCGGTCTTGGTCGTCGAGCGGCGCCTTCGTCGCGCGTCCGCCCACGTGGAGATTCGCCCGGGTCTCCGCCTCTGCGGGTACACGCAAGACCGCGCCGATCGGCTCGCCTTCGAGCAGGAGGATGCGTTTATCGCCCTGGCGAATCTCCGGCAGGTATTGCTGCGCCATGGTGGAACGGGTTCCGAATTCCGTGGATTGCTCGAGGATCGAACTCAGATTTCGATCGTCGCTGCTGAGATGGAAGATGCCTTCGCCGCCCTTTCCATCGAGGGGCTTTACGATCATCTGCCCCCCCTGCTCGGCCATGAATTCACGCAGTGCCGAGATGTGCGAAGTCACCCGGGTCGCCGGCATCAGATCGGCGAATTGGACCGCGAGCAGCTTTTCGTTGTAGGCGATCACGGCGGCGGGGCGATTCAAGACGATCGTCTGCCCGCAGACATCGAGAATCTGCGTCGCGATGATGAAATCACGATCGACGGGTGGATCTTTTCGCTGGAAGGCGACATCGACTTCCTGGTCGAAATCGAAGATCCGCCTCTCTCCCTGCCGGATCGGAGACGCGGTCCCGAGCGCCAGTTCGATCACAGTGGCCTCGGCGCGAACCCGGCCGGCGTCGACTTCGAGGTTCAAAGGGTCGACGTAGAGCACCTGGTGTCCGCGATCCTGGGCCTCGCGCATCAGGACGATCGTCGTCGAGGCTTCCAAGGGCTCTGCTTCGAGGGGATCCATCACGAATGCGAGCGTGAGAGGACGGCCAGTTCCAGAGGGTATCGACATGTCGAACTCCGAAGGCTTCCGAGGTGTTAGAGGGTGTCGTGGGTGTCGTGGAATCGAACGAGTTAGCGTGAATCGGTAGCGCACCCACGACGGCGTCGGCTAGTTTCTGCAACTTCGGAGAACAAATGGCCTTTTTCCGGTCTGGGGGGATCCGGATCGCCCTTGGCGCGCTGTCTGTCATGGCCGCCTCCGCGATCGTGGGCGCCCTGGCGATCTACATACTCCTGATTCGCGATCTTCCCGACTTTCGCAGCCTCGACGACTATCGTCCGCCGGTCGTAAGTGAAGTCTTTGACCGCAACGGACATCTGATCGGCGAGTTCTACACACAACAGCGTAGACTCGTCGCGATCAACGATATTCCCCGCCACGTCCAATTTGCTTTCGTCGCCGCGGAAGACGGTTCCTTCTATACGCATGGCGGCGTCGACTACTCCTCGATCCTGCGCGCCGCGCTCGCCAATCTTCGCCAGGGCGGAATCGCCCAGGGCGCTTCTACGATCACCCAACAGATGGTGAAGAGCCTTCTGCTCACCCCCGAACGAACCTATACGCGAAAGATGAAGGAGATCATCCTCTCGCGACAAATCGAGCAGCAATTCAGCAAGGACGAAATCCTCTATCTCTATCTGAACCAGATCTACTTCGGAAATTCCGCCTGGGGAATCGGACAGGCCGCGCGCAGCTATTTCGGCAAGGAGGCTCCCGAACTCACGATTTCAGAAGCCGCGCTGCTCGCCGGACTTCCCCAGCGACCGAGCGCCTACGATCCCAATCGGAATCCTACGGCCGCGGAAACCAGACGACGTTATGTGTTGCGCCGGATGTGGGGCGACGGCTATATCGACGAGGCGACCTACCAGAGTGCGCTCGACGCGCCGCCTGAAATCAAACTGCATCCGGACTACGAAAACCTACACGTCTCGGGCTATTTCACGGAAGCGGTTCGTCGCCTGCTCTTCGAACATCTCGATGGCGACGTAGTCCTCAACGAGGGTCTGCGCATCGAGACCACCCTCGACATCGATCTTCAGAGCGCCGCCCGAGATGCCGTCCGGGCGGGACTGGTCAATCACGACCGTCGCCGAGGCTATCGCGGTCCGATGCGACAGGTTCCGGAAGAAGAGATCGAGCAGGAACTCGGAAAGCTCGACGAACTCAACGCCAAGCGATTCCAGCTGACCGAGATCCCCGATTTCCTGGCCACGTTCGACGAAAGCCTCGGCGCGACGACTCCGGATTCCCGGCTCGAGGGCACGGAGGACAGCGAGAGTCCACGCGAGCCGTTGGGGCTCGCAGACCTGGAACACGTGCCGGCGACCCGTGAC
>Ga0310122_10000266_pt1 | contig 33875 bp, 31 predicted proteins | sample CB6_Bottom_1051__FD_203503 | JGI IMG/M metagenome (GOLD analysis project Ga0310122, IMG submission 203503) | Marine microbial communities from Western Arctic Ocean, Canada - CB6_Bottom_1051 | ecosystem: Environmental > Aquatic > Marine > Oceanic | place: Canada: Western Arctic Ocean | collected...
AGAAAGCCTTCGCGGAGATCTTCTTCGATGACGTTCGCGTTCCCATCGAGCATCAATTGGGCGAAGAAGGCAAGGGTTGGGACGTCGCGATGGCGACGGCGGGATTCGAACGCGGTCTCATGCTACGTAGCCCGGCGCGCTTTCAAGACACCGCCCACAAGCTCGTGGCCCTCTACAAAAAGACCGTGGCTTCTGGCCAGCCGACGGCGCCGGGTCTGCGCGACGAGGTCGCGCAGTGTTGGATGGACGCCGAAGCCTACGCGCTCAACACCTATCAGACGGTTTCCCGACTGCTCGCCGGCGGCAAGATCGGCGCCGAAGCGAGCCTGAACAAGATCTTCTGGTCGGAACTCGATACGAAGATGCATCGAACTGCGCTAGCGCTCCTCGGCTACCGTGGGGAGCTGCTGCCCGGGTCTCCGGCCGCCGGTGAAATCGGCGAGTGGCTCGACGGATATATCTTCGCGCTGGCGGGTCCGATCTACGCGGGCACGAACGAGATTCAACGCAACATCATCGCTGAGCGCATTTTGGGAATGCCGCGGAAGTAGTCGCGGCCGGCTCGAGAAGGAAGCCCCATCCATGGAGTTCAACTTCACCGAAGACCAGATCCTGCTCCGGGAAACCGTCCGTGACTTTCTCACCGGCGAGTGTTCGGTCGAGCATGTCCGAGCGCTCTGGGAATCCGAATCGGCACGCTCACCCGAATTCTGGCAAAAATTCAGCGAGATCGGGGTTCCCGGCCTGTTGATCCCCGAGGCCTTCGGTGGCCTCGGCATGACGGAAATCGACTTCGTTGGCGTGATGGTCGAAGTCGGACGCGCCGCGCTCGCGGAACCGGTCGTCTCGACGGCCTTCGTGGCAGCGCCGCTGATTCGCGATTGTGAAGACAAGGCATTGGCGGCCCTCTGGCTGCCAAAGATCGCAACCGGCGAGGCGATCGTTGCGGTCGCGCAACCGACTTCGCCACTCGTGGGCGATGTCCACATCGCCGACCTCGTCATCGCGCGTTCCGGCGATTCGCTCTATGCCATTCCGGCCTCCGAAGTCACGGCGACGGCGCAACTCTCGAACGACCCGTCGCAAAAGCTCTCGACGATCGAATTCACGCCGAGCAGCGAGTGGAAGATTGCCAGCGGCGAGGCGGCCGATCGTCTGGAAGCGATGGCGCTCGATCGGGGAGCCCTGGCCTGTGCGGCTCAGCAGTTGGGCGCCTGCGATCAATTGATCACGATGTCGGTCGAGTACACCTCCCAGCGAAAACAATTTGGGGTTCCCATCGGCAGTTTCCAGGCCGTCAAACATCAGGTCGCGAACCTGAAGGTCGCGCTCGAATACGCGCGCAGTCACGTCGAGCGCGCCGCGCATTCGATCGCCGTCGATGCGCCGACGCGATCCGTCGACGTCTCGATGGCGAAAATCTCAGCGGGTGAAGCCGCGCTCAAAGCGGCAGAAACATCGCTTCAAGTTCATGGGGCTCTCGGATATACCTGGGAGCAGCATCTGCATGTCTGGATGCGGCGCGCCTGGACGCTCGATCTGGCTTGGGGAGAAACTGCGTGGCATCGAGCGCGGCTCTCGTCGGCACTTTTTGAAGACACGCTTCCGGCGGTGAACTTTGGCTATGCGCCGGCATCGATCTGACACCCGCGAGATGATCTGCGCGGCCGCCGGATCGAGGAGATGGGCTGCTACGCTGAGCCGTGCAGGCTGCGTTCACGAGTTGGAACTGCGCAGGTTTTCAAACCGATCCAACAGGAGACGAGATGAGTAAGAAGCGAGTTCCCGCGATGGAAGGCTGGCTCAACATGGACGAGAGCGATCCGCGACTCCTTGGCTATCTGGATGAATCGAGTGGCAGCTATTTCTTTCCGAAGGATGTCGCGATCAGTCACGCTCCCGGTCACGCGGACGCGGAGTTCAAGGAAGTCGCACTTTCGAACCGCGGCAAGCTCTGGTCGTATACGACCAACCACTACAAGCCCCCGGAGCCCTACATTTCCCCCGACCCCTTCGAGCCCTACACGGTCGCGGCCGTCGAGTTGACCGAAGAGCGGATGATCATACTCGGACAATTGGCGGACGGCGTCGATCCAAAAGACATCGAAGTTGGCCAGGATATGGAACTCGTCTTCGGGACCCTGTACGAAGACGAAGAAAACGAATACATCGTCTGGAAATGGAAGCCGGTCGCTGCCTGAGACGATCGAGTCGATTGAGGATTGAGGAGACACAGATGAGCAAGAATGATGTGGCGATCCTGGGCGCGGGCATGCATCCCTGGGGCAAGTGGGGCCGGAATTTTGCAGAGTACGGCGTTTTTGCCATCAAGGCGGCGATGAAAGACGCGGGTCTCGAGTGGAAGGACGTCGACTTCATCGTCGGCGGCGACACGATGCGCAATGGTTATCCCGGCTACGTAGCGGGCGCGACCTTCGCCAAGGCGATGGGTTGGACCGGCGTTCCGATCGCGAGTTGTTATGCGGCGTGCGCGACAGGGGCTCACGCGATCGAGATCGCTCGAACCCGAATCCTGGCCGGCATGGCCGATGTCGTCGTGGTTGCAGGAGCCGACACCACGCCCAAGGGTTTCCTGGCACCGAACAAGGGCGAGCGTACTCTCGATCCCGATTGGCTGCGATTTCGGCTGCTCGGCGCGACGAACCCGACCTATTTCGGACTCTACGCCCAGCGACGTATGGACCTCTATGGCGCGACCGAACAGGACTTTGCCCACATCAAGGTGAAGAACAGCAAGCACGGCGCCGCCAATCCGAATGCCCGCTACAAGAAAGTGTTCACGGAAGAGGAAGTCCTCGCGTCACCGCTCGTGGCCGCGCCGCTGCGACTCTTTGAAATCTGCGCCACCAGCGATGGCGGAGCAGCCGTCGTCTTGACCTCGATGGAGTTCGCGAAGAAGCACGGCGTCAAGAATCCGGTTCGCGTCTCCGCCGTCTCGACCGTCTCGCCGACCTTCCCGAACACCACCATCGACATGCCTGATTTCTCAACGGATTCCGCTGCAGGCATTCCGGCCCCCGATCGAAGTTTCAAGGATTCGATCTCGTACGCGGCCTATCAGGAAGCCGGAATCGGTCCCGAAGACCTCGATCTCGCAGAGGTCTACGATCTTTCGTCGGCCCTCGAACTCGATTGGTACGAGAACATCGGCCTGTGCAAGCCGGGCGACGCTGAAAAACTCTTGCGCGATGGCGACACCACGATCGGTGGCCGCATTCCCGTCAACGCGAGTGGCGGACTCGGCTGCTTCGGAGAGGCCGTGCCCGCCCAGGCCATCGCTCAGGTATGCGAGCTGACGTGGCAATTGCGAGGGCAGGCGGGAGAGCGACAGGTCGACGGTGCCAAAGCTGGGATCACGGCGAATCAGGGACTCTTCGGCCACGGCTCGTCGGTGCTCTGTACCCGTTAGTCGCAGCGAGGCTCGATGTCGATGGACTAGATCTCTATCGCGTTGTTGGCGTGAAAGTTCGGCGCGCCGGGGCCACTGCGGAGTGGTCTAGAGCTTGCCGCCAGCCTTCAGCCAGCGTTTGACGACTTCTTCGCCCTCGCGCGGATTGTAGAGATCCTCTTGCAGGGACCAGAGTCCGTTGCCCGCGTACTCGAGAATCGTGATGCAACCAAAGCGGTAGACCTCGTCTCCACCTTTCGGATCCGGGAACACCTGCCAGGGGTAGAAGACGACCCGGTTGCCCTCGATGATGTACCAGTCCACGGGAAACTCCATCGGCGGCGCGGTCGCCATGACTTCCTTGATGCCTTTGCGAATCGCCTCGCGTCCCTCGAAAGTTCCCAGGTGATGCTCGATCCATACCCCGTCCTCGGAATGCAGATCCGCCCAGGCATCCCAGTCCTGGGAGTCTCCGGTCGCCACAAAGTGCCGGTACGCTTCCTCGACCTCGCTTCGCTTCCATTGTGTCATGTGGTCGAGCATAGGTCGGCGATTGATCCTCTGCAGCCGTCCAACGAACCTTGTAGTTTCCGATCTCGTGAGAAGTCGGCCCGACCCAAGACGCGTTCTGACTCCCGCAAGACCGGCTCTACTCGAGTGCGCCGATCTCAGTGGCGATCGCCGATCGGCTGACCGATCGCAATCCTTGAGAGTAGGCGCATTGCTTCGTCGGGATGCTCGGCGGCCATCTCCGTCAAGACCGCGTGCGCCTCTCGACCCATCAAGGACAATGCGGCGATCGCGGCCCGCGCCGCATCCGACGAGTCGTTGCCGGCGACGCTTCGGAGCGCTGCGACGGCTTGCGGGTCGAGGGTGGCTGCCGCCCGTACGGCCGCGAGTCGAACCGGTGCGGCGGGATCCTCGAGCGCCCGCGTCAAGTCAGACAGAGCAGCGATTCCGTCGAGGCGGACAAGCCGCGTGACGGCCTCGGCGCGCACCGCCGGGGATCGGTCCGTTCGCAGCAAAGCTCGAAGCTGGGCCGACGCCTCGGGTCCCTCGGCATAACGCACCGCGGTCACTCTGGCCTCGGACGACTCTCCGGCCAGAAGCGTTTCGGTGACCGCGTCATCGAGTCGACCCTCGGTCGCGCCTAACGCCCCATAGAGAACGAGCGGTACGCGTGGCTGCAGTGACCGGATGCGTTGATCGAGCGCGGTCCGTAGCGCGACCGGGCGCTGTTCGGCGATCATTTCGAGCAGCAGCGCGGATGTCCGTTCCATCTGTGGCCGAAGCAGGGCATCCACGATCGCATGGGCCGCTCCGGGGAGAAGGTGATCCGACAAGCCCTCGAAGTCGGCCAGACGCCGGGCGGCGTCCATTGCGATCTTCGGCTGACCGACCGCGCAAAGACGGGCCAGGTGGAGGGCACCGGCGTCTCCCTCGCGTGCCTCGACGGCGACGGCAAGATAGTGCTCGATCACATCGAGTTCCCCGGACATCGGTCGCGAGAGATATCCCTCCCCACCTCCGGCGACTTCGAGCAAAGCAGCGCGCGCCGCATCGTCGGGAACGCGAATCCGCCAAATGGATGCGCTGGAAAGCGCGCCGACCGCGACGAGAAGGCGCTGACCCTTTTCGAAGCGCGGCGAACGTGACGGGGCAGGCTCTTCCCATGCGATGACGAGAGATTCGGGAAGGCGGCCCTCGGCGTGAAGCGACCGCGTGACATCGAGATCGGCCAGGTAGCCGGCGTGTGCGAGGCGCGTGATCCGCTCGACTTCGGCGACGACGATGATGGGAGCCTCTTCCAGAGCCGCAATGACGCCGGGGGCCGCCCACGCAATCGTTGGATGTAGCGAAATCGCGACCAGCCACGCGACCGCTTGCGCAATTCGAATGGAGAGTCGGTCAGGGCGCATCGTAATAGAGCGCGTTCGTCACACCGAGAGCCATCACGCCCGATTCACCCACGTTCCCGTCGACCAGATCGGCCAAGGTCGTATTCATCGATGAATCGAGATTGTTCGCGAACACCGGGAACATCGGCGCACAGACTCCATCGCTGCCCTTCACGATCACCACGAACCAGGTGTCCTCAGTGAGCCCCGAGAACGGAATCGTGATATCGGCCTCGAGACGATCCGCCCCGGGGACCGCGGCAACATTCACGACGGAGATATCGAAATCGCCATCACCGAGAGTCGCAGGATCACAGTCGCCTTCCGTCAGGACCTGCAACGGTGTCGCGCCATAGAGGTAGGGATTCATCGGATCGATCACATTCGTTGTGGCATTCACGTAGACTTCGATTCGGTCGAAGGGCGCCCAGGTCGGTGCTTGAACGCGAATATCCAGTTCGACGTCACCGCTCGCGTCGACGACATGAGTCGAACCGTTTCGAGTGAGATCCGCCGCGGCCCCGCTGCCATCCGTGGCGCGCAACACCGTCGTCACGAAGATGCCCTGTCCACCGGTGGCCTTGCCCGCATCGACCATGTTGGCGACCTCGGCGCCGTCGACTGTGCCGGCCTGATCCGTGCCCACGGCGGCCGCCGTCCATGTCCGCGCGCCGGCAGCACCCAGATTCGTAAAACGATGTGAATCGGTATCTGCGATGAAGGTCGTCTGGATGTCCTGATTCAGCAGGTTGAACCAGATCCCGATTCGCGACGTGAGGAACTCGTTCTGGCTGCCGCGCGAGTCCCCATTCCAGAGTTCGAGAGCCGGAAAGGGAAAGAAGAGATTCGTCGTGACGGGCTCATCGAGACGATGCTCCAGTCGACCGGCCGCGTCGAGGCCATCGCTTGGCGGGACCAGCGACGTATCGATCTTGAGCGGAACGAAATGGGAAGTGATGTGATTGATCTGGACCGTTGTATCGGGCGTCGACGTCGTTCCCGTTGTTGCCAGCGAGAAGATCTCAGCTGGGGTCGCATTGAAATTGCCGGCAGACGGAAAGTCCTGGCCAGGTGGAGCCGCCTGCGCCCAATCCGTCGAACCGCCGGAAATTCGGCTGGCATCGACCGTGAACGGATAGCCGTTGAAATGCCCATAGCTGAAGGTCGTGATCTCTTCTCCGACAGTCGAACTCACCCAATCACCCAGACCGAGCGCAACGATCGTTGGATCGAGGTCGGTATGAACGTGGTGGTCGGTCATGATGATGTTGTCCACGCCCTCACCCGCATAACCTTCTACGCGTTTGGAATGACTGACGCGAGAGTCCGCCGAATTGATTCCGTGGACGTGGAAGTCCGAAGAAACAAAGCCGGCCGTATCGAGCACGCGCGCGATCTGGGTAGCGACTTCCGTTTGATTTCCGCCAACCATCGTGACCTGTTGATCGCTCCTCGAGTACTCGGTTCCGCGACTCACGTAGACCTGATAGGTCCCCGGTTCGAGATCGAAGGTCGCGGTCCCGTCGGCGCCGGTATAGACCGCGTCCACGAGACCAAAAGGCAAGCCGTCGTCGGGATCGTTCAGCAGGGCCAGAGTCGACCCTCCGAAGCCGGGGACTTCAGGGCCGGGGAAGAGAAACCTGGGACTCGGATCGAATCCGACGACCGTGATGCGAGCGGGGAGCGGCGTCGCTGTCCCGTCGGTCACGGTGACTGAAAGCGAACCCGTCGCGGGCAGATTGACGTTGACGACTTCCGACGCACCCGGGACGAAGGACACGGGAGTTGCCGGAGGAACCGGAAACCCGAATCGATAGAGCGTCCCGTGGCGTCCGACCACGACACCGAGGGTTTCTGCTCCGGCGGGCAAGGGCACTTGCCCCGCATAACAACCGTTTTCATCCGTTGTGAAATGCGTCAAGAGGGCGACGATGATGCCGAGCGGGTTGAATCGGCCAACCGTCACTTTCGAGCCAGGCGCTGGAACGCCGGCTACGGTCACACAACCAGAGATTTCCGCGTTCGGAATTCCCTTGATCGCCAGCTCGAGATCCACCGCGGAGGATGCACTGCCCGAACCGACGCCGATATAGCGGGTCATGGTCAGGCTCTCCCCCGCAAGAATCGTATTGGGGTCGGTCAGCCCGATGAGAGTTAAGAGGATGCTCTTGTTGTGCAGAACCGTGAATACGCCCGCGGTCAGCAAATAACTTCCCGGTTCGGGCGATGTCGACGTGTAGGCGTAGTCGACTTCACTGGCTTCACCGACGCCGTGAAAGGCCATCGTGCCCGTGTTGGCGATCAGCGCAGGTCCAACCCCCCGATTGGGAGTCAACATGAGGTCTAGCTCGCCGCCCGGATTCAACCAGTCGCCATGGAAGACCTCGACGGAATCGCTCGCGCCGATATTCGTGATCGTCGTGACCATCTTGATATGCGCATCGTGCGCGGAGAGTTCGAAATCGGTACAGCCTTCGACGGTTTGGTCGACATCGTTTGCGCCGGGTGGAAACGTGAAGGGCGCCGTGACCAGGGTCGACGGATCGATGAAGTCGAGCAAGTCATCGGGTCCACATGTCCGAACGATGGCCGGATTGCCGTCCGAGCCATCGTTCACGATCACCACGGTCTGGGGGTTCACGACGGTTTCGATATTCACCATCGGTGCGATCTCGAGAAAGTTGTCGACGCCCGGTCGTCCCTTCAATTCGGCATCGATCAGATTGCCGCCGTATTGTCCGACGCTGTATAGATCCCGCTGCGCGACGTCTTGAACGATGAAACGCGCCTTGCAGCTTTCGAGCAGGTAATCGCCTAGGCGACTGTGGCCTAGCGGGCCGGTAATCAAATCGGCGGAGTCCGTGATGACACGAGCGCTCGCCCGAGGCAGGTAACTGAACGTCACGCCCTGTGTGAGCTGCTCGCCATCAATCATGCGAGTGGCTTGTACGAGCAGGATGTTATCTGCGGACAAACCATCGTCCGGACCCAGCGTCGCGCTGAAGGTTCCGACCGGCGATTCGACGAGGGCGACTGCGAGTGGGGCGAAATTGAGGGTGACCTGTGGTGGTCCCGCGAAGACACCGGCGAGTTGGAAGTTCACCTCGACGTTACAGCCGGCGACCTCTTCCAAGACCATCGGCGAATGGATTGTGATCGTCGGCACCGGCTGACACGTAAAAGCCGACAGGGGAACGACGACGGCAATCCAGGCGAGCCGCGAGAGCCGGATGGGCCGCGCGATCGAGTCCGGGCGTCGCGTCGCCCGCAGTTCTTTGTCCATCGAGAAGCCCTTTCGGCGGCTTTGAAATCCGCGCGTTCGCGGCCAAATGGTTGGTTCCCCAGACGTCCAATGTCGCATGATCCGATTGGATTTCGACGGTTTTCTGAGGGGACCGTCCTCGCTCGATCTGTACGGAAGAATCTTCCGATCCGGGCGACACATTCGCGCAGCGAGAACCACTCTACGGATAGATCTGAGGATTTCCAATGCAAGCTGATCGCCCTGTTCCTCGCGCTGGCCGCTTTCTATTCAGGTCAAGCCACTCGATTATCGTGCAACTCGTCGCGATGGCTCTGTGTCTAATGGGTTCCAGCAATGCGCTCGCCCAGAGTCACGAAGTCATCCACTTCGACTTTACGCCCGACACTTCGTTCAGCCTTCTCGGCGGGACCATCGTGACGCCACCCGATGGCACCCTCGACCTGGGTGCTGGAAGGATCTCGGTCGAAGCGACCGCGCCGGGTGTTCTAATCCCAGGAGGGGTCTTCATTTTCGATTCCCTCGAGATCGCGGGAACCGTTTCCAAGGACGTGTTTGGCGCGGCGCAGATCGACGGCGACTATGCGGCGAGTCAATCCGCGCCGTTGGTGGGAACCCTGGCGCCCGCCATGAACGGCGGCAACTTCTCGGCCGACCTGGCGCTCAATGTGAACATCGTTCTGGGCTGTGTCGGAAGTGGATGCTCTTCACTCGGCTTTCCGATCAGCGACATCGGACTTTCACTGCTCAGCGTGAGCTTCCTCTCCGTCACCGATCTGGCTGTCTCCGGAAACGCACGGATCACGGCCAATTTTCCGATCGAGGTCGACGGTGTGCTCGGCACGCTGGATCTGATCGGCGTCGAAGTCTCTCGCAGCTTCGTGGTCCCCGAACCAGGGACTTTCATTCTGGTTGCGGCCGGACTGCTCGGGCTGGCGGCGCAGCGACGACCTGCTCGCCGTCTGTGTGGCCGAGCCACTTCCATGTGTAAGGGATCCTGAGTATTCCCGAAGCGCGGTGAGTGTGCTCCGCCAAAAAAAGAACCCCCGCCCCATGCTCTCACACGGTGACGGGGGTTCTCTTTGTTCTTCGGGCTTGTGAGCCAGGACCTACATCATCCCGGGCATACCGCCCATACCACCCATGTCCGGCATACCACCGCCACCGCCGCCACCACCCTTCTCGGGTTTGTCGGCGATCATGGCTTCCGTCGTGAGCAGCAGGCCGGCGACCGACGCTGCGTTTTGCAGCGAGATGCGGACGACCTTGGCGGGGTCGATGACGCCCGCTTTGATCAGGTCCTCGTAGATCTCGGTGGCCGCATTGAAGCCGTTGGCTCCCTTTTGGTTCTTGACCTTGTCGACGACGATCGAACCTTCGATGCCGGCGTTCTCGGCGATGAACCGGAGCGGGGTTTCGATGGCACGCCGCAGGATGTTCAGGCCAGCGATCTGTTCATCGTTGCTGGCCTCAACGTCGTCCAGGACTGCAGCGCAGCGAAGGAGTGCGACGCCGCCGCCAGGCACGATGCCCTCTTCGACGGCTGCTCGAGTGGCGTGGAGTGCATCCTCGACGCGCGCCTTCTTCTCCTTCATCTCGGTCTCGGTGGCGGCACCCACCTTGACCACGGCGACACCGCCGACCAGCTTGGCGAGTCGCTCCTCCAGCTTCTCGCGGTCGTAGTCTGAGGTGGTCGCTTCCACCTGTCCACGGATCTCGGCACATCGACCTTGGATGTCCTTCTTGGTCCCGGCACCATCGATGATGATGGTGTTGTCCTTGTCGATCGAGACGCGCTTGGCCTGACCGAGGTCCTTGACCGTGACGTTCTCGAGCTTGAGGCCGAGCTCTTCCGCGATGACCTGTCCCCCCGTGAGAACGGCCATGTCCTGGAGCATCGCCTTGCGGCGATCACCGAAGCCGGGCGCCTTGACGGCGGCCACATTGATCGTGCCGCGGATCTTGTTCACGACGAGCGTGGCGAGAGCCTCACCGTCGATGTCCTCGGCGACCAGAAGGAGCGGCTTGCCGGCACGAGCGACCTGCTCGAGCAGCGGGAGGAGATCCTTCATGTTGCTGATCTTCTTCTCGTGAAGAAGGATCAGCGGCTCTTCGAGAACGGCTTCCATACCCTCTGGATCCGTCACGAAGTACGGCGAGAGATAACCGCGATCGAATTGCATGCCCTCGACGACGTCGAGCTCGGTTTCGAGGCTCTTGCCCTCTTCGACCGTGATCACGCCTTCTTTGCCGACCTTGTTCATCGCTTCGGCGATGATCGTACCGATCGTCTCGTCCGAGTTGGCCGAGATGGTGCCGATCTGTGCGATTTCGCTGGTATCGCGGGTCGGCTTGCTGATCTTCTCGAGTTCACCCGTGATGGCGATGACACCCTTGTCGATGCCGCGCTTGAGGTCCATGGGGTTCATGCCCGCGACCACGAGCTTGCTGCCCTCACGAAAGATCGCCTGAGCGAGCACCGTGGCCGTCGTGGTTCCGTCGCCTGCGATGTCCGAAGTCTTCGATGCGACTTCCTTCACCATCTGGGCGCCCATGTTTTCGAACTTATCTTCGAACTCGATCTCCTTGGCGACGGTGACGCCGTCCTTGGTGATCGTCGGTGAGCCGAAGCTCTTGTCGATGATGACGTTTCGACCTTTCGGACCGAGTGTGACGCGGACCGCATTCGCGAGTCCGTCGACGCCGGCCAGGATCTTGGCGCGCGCCTCCTGATCAAAAATGACTTCCTTGGCCATGATATGAGCCTCCTATTTCTATTCGAAGACCGCGAGGACGTCGTCCTCACGAATGATGATGTGCTCGTCACCGTCGACATTGACGTCGGTGCCGGCATATTTGCTGAAGAGGATGCGGTCGCCGGCCTTGACCGCGACTTCGGACACATTGCCATTGTCGAGGGTCTTGCCGGGGCCGACGGCGGCCACGAGGCCTTCCTGCGGCTTTTCCTTGGCAGAATCGGGGATGATGATGCCCCCACTGGTGATCTCTTCCTCATCCACGCGCTTGACGAGGATGCGGTCCTGGAGCGGACGGATCTTCATGAATCGCCTCTCTAATGCTCCCCAGTCCAGCTGGAGAGCCAATGGCCCCTTCGATTTTCGAATTCTGCGACTTTTTCGTCGACGGCATCTCGAATCGATTGGGCCGGGTTGAAAAGCCAATCCGCGAGCCCTCCGGCAGGGAGGCGCGGACACGGAATTGGCCGAAGTCCATTTCGAAGGTCGTCCGAGTGCTTCGGACGGCTTTTGGCAGTCGGAGCCTCCGAGTGCCAATGGCGCGGCAAGCTAAACACTTGGCGGGTTGCGTCAAGCGCTGAAGGCCCAAAGGTGCGAAAAAAATTGCACAGCGGGGCGCCAGCGGTTGACTTTCGCCTCGGTTTCGTCACGCTCTCGAGGCGAAAGAACGTCGAAGGCGCCCCGCGTCGCTCCATCCGAGCGGCCCTGTCCGCTCGAAGCGATCGATCGAGACACCAGAGACTCACGAGCCCGGCCAACCCGCTGGGTCCACGGGTCATCCACGGGTCAAAAGGAGGTTCCCGCCCATGCCTCGAGCAGAAATGAACTCCGCGACTTCGAGCCGCCCCTCGACAACCGCTTCGTCGACGACCCAGCGTTCGTCACGGACACCCAATTCGTCGCAGACGCTTGCCCTGACAAGACGCCAGCGGCAGGTTTTCGACTATATCTCCGAGTTCGTTGCCAAGGAGGGCTATTCGCCCAGTCTCGAGGAGATTGCGGCGGCCTTCGACCTCTCGTCCGTGGCCACGGTCCACAAGCATGTGAAGCATCTCGTCGACAAGGGCTACTTGCGCAAGGCCTGGAATCGCTCGCGTTCGGTCGAGCCGGTTCCCGCCGAAGAGTCGGTTCCCAGCATTCAGCTCCCGATTCTCGGCACGGTGGCAGCGGGCAGTCCCATCGAGGCGCTCGAACCCGAGGCGGGAACGGCGGAGATGTTTTCTGTGCCCTCGGACATGATTCCCGCGAGCAAGGACCACTACGTGCTTCGCGTGCGTGGAGATTCGATGATCGAAGATCAGATCTGCGACGGCGACCTGGTCGTGATCGAAGGGAAGCAGGAGGCGCGCAACGGCGAGACCGTCGTGGCGCTGGTCGAGGGCGCCGAGGCCACGCTGAAGCGCTTCTATCGAAACGGCTCGCAGGTGAAACTCGTGCCGGCCAATCACACGATGGCGCCGATGGAGTTTCACGCCTCCCAGATCGAGATCCGCGGGGTGGTACGCGGCTTGATTCGGCAATACTAAGATCGTCGAGCGGTCCTGCGAAGGGCTCTCGAGGGGTCGGGCGAATCCGGCGAATCTGCGGAACCATCCCTCTCCCGTCTCGTCTGGAGACAGAGGCCGCGACCGAGAAATCGCGTTGCACGCCGATCGACTGCGCCCATGCACCCATGCAATTGGAGAAAGACGCAATGAGTTCGATGAGTGATCCGCCGGATCAGATCGAGAGTTACATCGAGGGGCTCCTCAAGGAGATCGGCGAGGATCCGAGCCGCGATGGCCTCAAGAAGACGCCCATTCGGGTCGCGAAGGCGATGCGATTCTTCACGCAGGGCTACGAGCAGAGTCCTGCCGACACCCTGACCAGCGCGCTCTTCGAAGTCGATTACGACGAGATGGTTGTCGTTCGCGACATCGACTTCTACAGCCTCTGCGAGCATCACCTGGTGCCGTTTTTCGGGCGCGTTCACGTGGCCTATATCCCAAACGGGAAAGTCGTTGGCCTATCGAAGATTCCGCGTACGGTCGAGATTTTCGCTCGACGGCTTCAGATCCAGGAACGATTGACCATGGATATCGCCGAGACGATCGAGGCGGTCCTGAACCCTCGCGGTGTCGGAGTCATCGTCGAAGCGAAACACCTCTGTATGATGATGCGCGGCGTCCAGAAGCAGAACACGTTTGCCATCACGAGTTCGCTGCGCGGCGTCTTCGAATCCAATCCGAAAACGCGCTCCGAGTTCATGGATCTCATCCGTCACCGGACGGAGTCCTTCGCCTGATCTTTCGCGTGCGCGTTCCAGTCGCCTGCGTTTCATCGACGCGAGCGGGAACTAACTGCCCAGTGCGAGTTCGGCGTTGACCATCAGGCGACCCGAGGCCTCGAGCTGACTTCGATAGTCGTTGATCCAGGCTTGTAGGGTTCGATTCTCTTTTTCTGCTTGTGCGCGCTCGCGGCGAAGAGTTCGTTCGTTCGCCAGCGTTTCTGCGCTCGGAGGGCTGCGTTCGAGCACCTGGACCAGAACCCGTCGATCGGCCAATTCGAAGATCTCCGGGCTGGTCTCTCCCGCTTCGAGCGTGAATACGGTTGTCAGCACATTCGTTGCGGCGCCCAGACCCGGAATGAAGCCATCGCTGCGGCGCTTCAACCCTCCGGGTCGCTCAATGGATAGTCCCTCTTCGCGCGCAGCGACTTCGAGACTATCCCCGGCCTTGATCGCTTCAGCGAGTCGCGTGCTCAGCGCTTCCGCGCGTTCTTCGGCCCGCATTCGTGTCAACACTTCGCGAGCCAGCATCGTTCGCTTCGACTCGAATTTGGCCGTCTTCGCGGGGACCCTTTCATCGACGCGCAGGATGTGGAATCCGTAGCTCGACTGAACAACCTCGGAGACCTCACCGGACTCGAGGGCGAACGCTGCTTCCTCGAGCGCGGGGTCGTTGTCTCCACGCGTGAAGAGACCGAGGTCGCCGCCGTCCTCCTTTGTTCCAATATCCTCGGATAGCTCTCTCGCGACCGTTGCAAAGTCCTCCCCCGCGTTCACGCGAGCCAGCGCGGATTCGATTTGCTCGCGTGCACTGGCAACGTCGTTGTCCGGAGCGTTCGCCGCGACGAGCGCGAGGATGTGGCGGGCACGGACGCGCTCGGGTTCTTCGTACTCGCCGCTTCGCTCGTCGAAGAGCGAGCGGAGTTCGTCTTCGTGCTCATCCGAATAGGCTTCGGCCTCGGAATCTTCGAGAGCCACGCTTTCCGAGCCGGCTGCCCCAGTGGTGGCCGAGTCGATCACGACATAGGCGATGTGTGCCACCTCGAGTTCGTAGTGAGTTCGCAGGTCGATTTCGGCGTCGGAAACCACGGTCTGGCCGATGATCAGCTGGATCAACTTCTGGCCGAGCATGCCGCGTGTGAAATTCTGGATGAAGGCGCGCTGGCTGCCGTATTCGTAGGCGGCGAAGCGGTCGAAGGCTTCCGGGCTGAAGCGACCTTCTTCGTCGATGAAGATCGGGCTGCCCTGGACCACGCGGCGAAGCTCGTCCTGCGTCGTATGCAGGCCCATGTCCTTGGCCGCGGCGGCGAGCACGAGCGAATTCGTCAGCGTGCCGAGTGCCTGGCTCCCGATGTAGTTGCTGGCCACGACCTTGTCGAAGGCGTCTCCGAGTTCCTGTCGTAGCCGCGCTTCGAGCTTGGCCTTTTCGCGTTCGAAATCCCGCGAGGTCAGTTTCGTGTCGTCGAGTTGGACAATCACATTCCCCGAAGGGGCTCCCGGTCCCGATCCACCGCCCACGCCTAGGAAGAAGACGAAGACGAGCCCGATGACACTGACGAAAATGAGTGACAGCCAACGCTGGCCTTTACGGAAGGAGTCGAGCAATGGAAGACCTCATAGGAAATGTATGGATCCAACCCGGAGGTTGGATCGGGTGGCGGGCGGAGCTTACGAAACCTGCGCGCCTGCGGCCAAGGTTCTTGGTCGACCCTTTCGAGTTAGACGAATCACTGGCTCGTGGTTCGCACCGGTCGTCCAGACCAGGAAATCTCGGCGCGGTCTCGGCGACTCGAAAATTCGGGCCGCCCCAATCGTTCATCCAGCTTTTACGCGTTGCTGGCGATGCGGACCGCTGTTATTTTCTGAAGGCTCCTTCGGGGGAAACGCATCGGAGTTTCGGGCATTTAGCGCCGGTAACCCCTTCGGGGTGGCAGATGGGTCGTCGATTTCTTGATCTCGCGTCTCGACTCGCCACCCATTAATCGAATGCGATGGGCTGTGTCGGCGAGGCAGATTCTTCGTCGAGTCATGGAGTGGGAATTTGATCATCGACACCATCTTGGGCTGGTTCTCGACTGACCTTGCGATCGATCTGGGCACGGCAAACACACTCGTGTATGTCAAAGGTCGTGGAATCGTCGTGTCGGAGCCGAGCGTCGTCGCCGTTTCGCGCGACTCTCGAGGTCCCGACCGCGTTCGCGCCGTCGGCAAGGCAGCCAAGGAGATGTTAGGCCGAACTCCAGGCCATATCGTCGCGATTCGACCGCTCAAAGACGGTGTGATTGCGGACTTCGACATTACCGAGGCGATGCTTCGCTATTTCATTCGCCGCGTGCATAATCGTCGGACGATGGTGCGACCCCGGATCGTGATCGCGGTGCCTTCGGGCATTACCGAGGTCGAGAAACGCGCGGTGCGCGAGAGCGCGATGCTTGCGGGTGCGCGTGAGGTCTATCTCGTCGAGGAACCGATGGCGGCGGCGATTGGCGCCGGACTTCCGGTGACCGAGCCGTCGGGAAACATGATCATCGACATTGGCGGCGGAACGACTGAGGTCGCGGTCATCTCTTTGTCCGGTGTTGTCTACTCCAATTCCACTCGTGTGGGTGGCGACAAGATGGACGAAGCCATCATCAACTACGTCAAGCGGAAATACAATCTGTTGATCGGCGAACGATCTGCGGAGAAGATCAAGATCCGGATCGGCACGGCCTATCCGACCGACACGATCGAGTCGATGGAAGTGAAGGGTCGCGATCTGGTGCTAGGCATACCGAAGACGCTCGAGCTCAAGTCTGAAGAAGTGCGCGAGGCGCTCGCGGAGCCGGTCAATGCGATCGTCGAGAGTGTGAAGATGGCGCTCGAAAAGACGCCCCCGGAACTCTCTGCGGATATCATCGACAAGGGCATCGTGCTCGTTGGCGGAGGCTCGATGTTGGCCAATCTAGACGTTCTACTGCGGGAAACGACCGGTTTGCCCGTGATGTTGGTCGAAGATCCGCTGACCGCGGTTGCGATCGGGACCGGTCGCATCCTCGATGAACTGGAACTCCTCAAGGAGGTGACGATCCGATAGTCGATCTCCTGATTCCGAGATCCGTAGGACGGACTGATCGACAAAATGAAGCGGCCACCCGACATGGGAGATTCGCTTCGTCGCCGGCCTTTTGCCGGAAGGGAAGGGGACGGGTCGCGGGGGTATGCCCGATCTTCTGAAACGCGTTGGCGCGCCGTTGGTTGTCGCTGTGCTGCTTCTCCTGACGATCATTTCGATGGTGAGCGATCGTCGCTCCGAGGAGGAAGTCGGCGAACCGCTGCCCTGGTGGCAGGCGATCGTGCTTGAGGTGTCGGCGCCGATCGAGCGGATCGTGTCGGCGCCCATCGACGGCCTGAAAGGGCTTTTCACCGACTACGTTGATCTCTTGAATGTGCGGTCCGAGAACCGCCGATTGAAGCGACGGATCGCGGAAATCGAGTCGGAAAATCTTCAATTTCGAGAGGCATTGGTTTCGAGCGGTCATCTCGCCCGCGTCGCTTCGATGCGCGATGAAATCGAGATTCCGATGCTGCCCGCCGAAGTCGTTGGTCTCGACGTGGCACCTTGGTTTCGGTCGGTACTCGTCGATCGCGGCGCTCAACATGGTGTCGAGCCCGGGCATCCGGTGATCACGCCGGAAGGCGTGGTAGGCGTGATCACGGCGACATCGAACCACGCGGCCAAGACGATGTTGATTCTCGATCGGCAGAGCGCGGTCGATGCGCTCGTTCAGCGCAGTCGGGCGCGCGGTGTGTTGCGTGGTGTCGGGCGCTCGCGACTCGAATTCGAATTCGTCGTCCGCAGCGCGGACGTCGTGGTTGGCGATGAGGTCGTGACTTCCGGGTTGGGTGGCGTGTATCCGAAAGGGCTTCGGCTCGGACGCGTCACGGAACTTCGCGATGCCGGCGGCCGGCTGACCCGAATTGCCGTGATCGAACCGGCGGTGGATCTGGGTCGTCTCGAACAGGTTTTCGTAATGCTTCGGCGAGGTCCGACGATGGATCTGCTCTATCACGCCAATCGCGCGGAAGAGGATCTTCCGGGTCCGATCTCGAGTGGCCATGTCCCGCCTGAAGTTTCGGCCTCCGCTGAGGATGCCGACGAGCGCGGAGAAGAGAGATGAAAGCGTTCCTCGTCGTGTTTGGGCTTGGTTTCGCAGCCCTCGTGCTTCAGGGGGCCCTGGCGCTGACGATTCCACCGCCCTGGTGCCCCGATCTCGCTTGGCTGGTGGTGATCGGGATCGGGCTGCGCTGGCCGGGGTTCCTTTCCGGTTTGTTGGTCGCTGTGCCTCTCGGCTACGCGATGGATCTCTTGAGTGGATCCCTGATGGGACAGCATGCCTTCATGCGACTGATCTCCTACCTGACGGCAGCGGTTGCGTCGCGGCAACTCGACTTATCGGGCGGCGTCCCTGTCGGGATTTTCGTTTTCGCAATGACGTTCGTCTACGGAGTCGGCATTGCGGCGACGAGCTCGTTCTTCGCGGGAGCCGGGACGATGAGTGTCGACATTCTGACTTCGTCGTTTGGCCACGCCATCGCGAACGTCGTGGCGTCCGGACCCATGATCGCGCTCGTCGAACGTGTCGTCGTCCGGTTCTCCGACGATGAAGTCGCCCGTCGTGCGCCCCTGATACTGGGTCGGTCCGGGGGCGTGATCGCATGAACGATTCCTTTGGCGACGCGCGGCTCTCGAATACCGGCGACGGACCGGGCGAGCTGCGGCTCTGGCCCGCGGCCCTCGTCGTCGTTGCGGTGTTCGTGATTTTCATCCTGCGGCTATTCCAATTGCAGATCGTCGAAGGCGAAGCGCTCGCGAGTCGCTCGCAAGCGAACTATGTACGCACCGTACGCCTCGAGGCACAGCGTGGCTCGATCGTCGACCGGGAAGGTCGAATGATTGCCGCAAGCCGCCCGGCTTACGGTGTCGACCTGATTCCCTACGAAATTCGCAACCCATGGCGAACCTACTCGGTATTAGGCGAAATCCTGAAACGGGATCCAGATGAGATCGCATCCCGGGTAGGGCGTCCCCGGGGCCGCCGCCGATTTCAGCCGATCTCGCTGTCGAAGGACCTCGGTCTCGAGGAGCGAGCGCGGATTGCCGCGCATCGCTACGCGATGCCGGGTGTCGAGCTCTATCAGAAGCCGAGGCGTGACTATGTGTACCTCGCTGCTGCGGCACAGCTGCTGGGAACGCTCGGCGAGATCAATGCTGCAGAACTCAAGCGCGATGAATTCTCGAACTATCGCTCCGGCGAGACCATTGGGAAGACGGGCGTCGAGGCGGCGCACGAAAGACATCTTCGCGGGCGGGCAGGGGGCGTCAATTTGATCGTCGATGTCGCAGGGCGAGAGATCGACGAGCTCGACCGTCGGGATCCAACCCCGGGAGGCCGTCTCGTCCTGAGTCTCGACCTCGATCTTCAGCGGGCTGCCGAGGATGCCTTTCGTTCTGAAGATCCTGAGTTGCCCGACAAGATGGGCGCGCTGGTTGCCCTCGACCCGCGAAACGGAGACGTACTGGCGATGGTCTCGGCGCCCTCCTATGACGCCAATGTCTTTGCGGGAGGGATCGATCTGGAAACCTGGCGCGCCTTCAATCAAGACGATTGGCGGCCATTGCGAAATCGTGCGATCGCGGGCATTTACCCTCCCGGATCCACCTATAAGGCCTTCGTTGCGGCGGCCGGTCTAGCAGAGGGCGTGATCGATGCGACCACCGTCGTCGTCTGCCCGGGGCATTTCCGCCTGGGTCGCCGCGTCTATCGATGCTGGAAGCGCGGCGGACATGGTCCGGTCGATCTCACGGCCGCGCTCGAGGGATCCTGCGACGTATTTTTCTACGAGCTCGGGAAGACGCTGGGCGTCGAGACCCTGGCGCGTTATGCCCGGCTCTTTGGCTTTGGCAAATCAACGGGCATCGGGATCCTAGGCGAAGCGAACGGGCTCGTGCCGACGCCCGAATGGAAGATGCGCGTCAAGGGTGAGCGCTGGATCGCTGGTGAGACGATCTCTCTATCGATCGGTCAGGGTGCGAACCTGACGACGCCCCTTCAATTGGCAGTGGCCTATGCGGCGATGGCAAACGGGGGTCGCATCATCGAACCACGGGTCGCATTGCGACTGGAAACCTGGGATGGGCAGATCGTCGAAGAATTCGCCCCCGTCGTTCGAGCCGAGAATATTCTTGCGAAGCCGATCCTCGACATGGTGAGGATCGGCCTCGAGCGCGTGGTCATGAGCCCGCATGGAACAGGCCGCAGGGCCCGCGTCCCGGGGATTTCCGTGGCGGGCAAATCCGGAACGACCCAGGTCGTGAGTCTGTCACTCACCGAAGACCTCGAGCCCGAGGAGATTCCGCTTCGCTTCCGCGACCATGCGCTCTTTGCCGCCTTTGCTCCCGTCGAGTCGCCTGAAATCGTGGTGGTGGCGATCGCCGAACATGCGGGCGGCGGCGGTGGAGCGATCGCGGCGCCCATGGTCCAGAAAGTGCTGGCGACCTATTTCAGGAAGTCGGAGGGCAGGGTGCCGAGTCAGCTTGCCGCCATCAGCGTTGGGCCCATGCGATGAGTGAACTCAGGGTCGAGGGAAATCGCGGAAAGCAATTCGATTGGATGCTGGCCGGGCTCGTGGTCGTCCTTGCTTTGATGGGATTGGTCAATCTCGTCTCCGCTGCCGCCTCGGGAGTCGAAGGCGGCTCGGATATCGTGGGCCGGCAAATGACTGTGTTAGGCCTGGGCGCTTTCGTGATCGGCGTCGTGCTGGTCATCGACTATCGACACTACGATCGTTTTGCCTACGTGATCTACGCTGGCTCGATTGGCCTGCTCCTCTTGACGCTCGCGATCGCGGAGGAGACGCGCGGCGCACGCGCATGGCTCTTCTCGGGGCGCTTCCAGCCTTCGGAGCTCGCCAAGATCGCCATGGTCATCGCACTCGCCCGGTATTTCGGTCGACATCCCCCGGCGTCGATTCGTCGCTTGCGGGATCTATTCATGCCGGCTCTGATCGTCGCGATCCCGGTTGGACTGATCGTCGCGCAGAAAGATCTGGGTGTGGCCGTCTTGACGCTGCTGATCGGTGCGACCTTGCTGCCCCTGGTGAATGTGCCGCCGCGTGCCTGGGTGAGTATCGCGGTTGTCGGTGCGGCCGCGCTGGCCGCGCTCTTCCAATATGGGCTCAAGGGATATCAGCGGGAACGTATCCTGGGTTTTCTCGATCCATCGCGCGATCCTCTCGCTTCCGGCTACCAGCAGATGCAATCGAAGATCGCGGTTGGCTCGGGAGGCCTGTTTGGAACGGGCTGGCAGGAAGGGACGCAGACACAGCTGCGCTTCTTGCCGACTCAACATACGGATTTCGCGTTCTCGGTCTTGGCCGAGGAATGGGGATTTCTCGGTTCGACGTTCGTCCTCGCGGTGTACGCGATGATGCTCCTCTGGGGATTGCTCATCGCGCGCAACTCGAAGGACACGTTCGGAGCAGCGCTCGCAATCGGTCTGGTCGGGACCCTGCTCTGGCCGGCAGCGATCAACGTCGCGATGGTGCTGGGGCTCGCGCCCGTGATCGGAGTCCCTCTGCCGCTCTTCTCTTATGGCGGTTCGGCGTTGCTGTCCGCGGCGCTCGCGATCGGCCTGCTGCTGAACATCTCGATGCGCCGGTACGTCTTCTAGTAGGCTTTGCGCCCGAGGGCGCGAAACGAGCTAGAGAATGCCGCCGACCATTTCTTCGAAATCACTTTTCGGTCGTAGGCCTGTGAGCTGGCTGACGACCTGACCGTCCTTGAAGGCGAGAATCGTTGGAATCGAGCGAATTCCGTAGGTTCCCGGCGTCTGCGGAGACTCGTCGATGTTGATCTTCACGACCTTCAGCTTCTCGCCGTAGCTATCGGCGATCTCTTTCACGATGGGTGCGACGCGGCGACACGGTGCACACCATTCGGCCCAGAAATCGACGAGAACGGGCGTCTCGGATTTCAGCACTTCGCCCTCGAAGGTTGCGTCGGTCACATCGGTGATTTCGGCCATTTCTGTATTCTCCATCTACTATGTTCGCGTCTCCACCGGACGATTGTTCGTCGTCGGTGCGACAGGAAGTCAATTACCAGGCGCTTGGCTGGGAACTCGATCGGTGGGTCAATATAGTACCCGATCGATCACAGAGAGACGAAACTCGGGCCGTGGAAATCCCTGGCCTGGAACAGGTAGGATCGAGGCCCGATCAAGGCTCAGTTCAGGAGAGCTCCGTGACCCGTCGCACCCCGACCATCGATCGAAGTCGGATTCGAACCCAACCGGCCCGCCGTCGTGCGAGCAAAGTGAAAACGCTCGATGAGGCGCGCCCCCTGGCGCCCGGCGCGAGTGTTTCCGACCTGCTGGAATCCTTGCCTGGGCTGCTCGGGGCAGCGGATCTGAACGATGCGATCGACGCCTGGGTTCGCGCCTGGCAAAGGGAGCGATTGGTTCTCTTCGGGTTCGGGGCTCATCTCATCAAGGTCGGCCTGGCGCCGATCGTCGTCGACCTGCTCGAACGCGGGGCGATTGGCGGCTTGATGATGAATGGTGCAGGCTGTGTCCATGATCTCGAATTGGCCATGATGGGGCGAACGAGCGAGGACGTGGCCCAGTCTCTCGATGAAGGTCGATTCGGAATGGCGCGTGAGACGGCCGAACGACTGAATGGCGCGATCGCGTCTGGGCGTGACGATGAACTCGGGATGGGCGCTGCCATTGGTCGCGACATTTTTGAATCCTCGGATCGATTCTCGTCTCGCTCGGTCTTGGCGACGGCCTGGCGTCTGGGGATTCCCGTGACCGTCCATGCGGCGATCGGAACCGATATTCATCACATGCATCCGAGCGCGGACGGCGCGGCGCTGGGTGAAACCAGCTTTCGGGATTTCGAGAAGCTGACGTCGCTCGTTGCCGGGCTCAGCGAAGGCGTCCTCTTGAATGTGGGATCTGCGGTGATCCTGCCGGAGGTTTTCTTGAAGGCGCTCGCTTTGGCGCGAAACCTCGGACATCCGGTCAAGCGATTCACGACGGTGAATTGCGATTTCGTCCGGCAGTATCGGCCAGAGACGAATGTCGTCGAGCGTCCGACGCGAATGGGCGGGCGGGGGATCTCACTGATCGGTCAACACGAGGTGTTGATTCCGCTGATCGCGGCGGGGGTGGTCGAACGGTATCAGTCGCCTTCTCCTCAACCGAAACGACGCCGCCAGAAATCGGTGGCGCCGAAGAAGGCGGCGACCGGGCGCCGAAGGCCAGGGGGCAAGAAGTCGTGACACGAATCGTGTTGCAGGAAGGCGACATTACGGCGCAAGAAGTCGATGCGATCGTGAACGCCGCCAACAGTTCGCTGGTTCTGGGTTCGGGCGTCGCCGGTGCGATCGCCGAACGCGGGGGTCCGACGATCGCCGAACAGTGCGCGCAGAAGGGACCGATCGAGGTCGGGCAGGCCGCGGTGACCGGAGCCGGGAATCTTTCGGCTCGCTTCGTGATTCATGCGGCCGGGATGCCACTGGGCGGCCAGGCCAGCGAAGAGAGTGTTCGAGCTGCTCTACGTCATGCGCTCGACGAAGCCGATCGGGAGCGTTGCGAAACGATCGCCGTTCCGGCCATCGGCGCTGGAGTAGGGGGACTCTCGATCCAGACCTGTGCGGAAATCTCTCTCGATGAAGCGCGGCGCTACGCCGACGAAGGCGGTCAGCTGGAAGAGATTCGCTTCGTGCTCTTTGGCGAGCCTGCCTTTCGGATGTTCGAGATGGTCAACGACGCCGTGAAGGTCGAAGCGCAGATGCGAAAGCTCCGCGCGCGCTAGCCCTGCTGATTTTCCCAACCGGCCGAGTTGGCCGTGGTCGCTGCTGGGTACCTGTATACTCGGGCCGTTCAGTTTCTCGCGCAGGGAATCGGGCATCGCACGCCCGATTGAGGATCGACTTGATCGAATTTCAGCACATGGCTGCAGCCCTCTATCTGGCAGCTGGGGTGGGCGCGATTCTCGGGCTCGTTCTTCCGGCACCCCGGGTCTTGCGCGGCGCGTGCTGGGGTCTGGGGCTCGGCGCACTGGCCCAGGCGGCGGCCTTCGCGACGCTGCACCGGCTCGATTCCACGCCCGCACTCACGGATCTGGGTCAGTCGATCGCGGTCATGACTTGGCTGGGTGTGCTCTTCACTTTGGCTTTGCTTTACCGCTACCGCCTGCCCGGCTTCGTTCCGCCGCTGGCCTTCGCCGGATTCTTGTCCGCGTTCGGGGCCACATTCACGTCACCGGAGTTGGCCGGGAGCGGCGATGTGGTCGGCTCGATTCCGCATGCCCATGTCCTGTTGGCGAGCGCAGGGTTCGCGTCCCTGGGAATCGCGGGTCTGGCGGGAACCTTCTTTCTGGTCGAACACCGTTCGCTCAAGCGCAGGCGGAGTCTGGCTGGCCGCCGATCGCTGCCCTTGCCATCGCTCGAGAGCCTCGATCAGGTCAACCGAATCGCCCTGGTCCTGGGCTTTCCACTTCTCACGCTCGGGGTGCTGACCGGTTCACTCTGGCTCGATGCTCGCTCTGGCCAGCTTTTCAGCGGAAGCCTGCACGAAGCCTCGACCCTGATCGCCTGGACGATCTACCTCGGGCTGGTCGTTGCGCGCTTTGCGGGTCGACAGGGTTCGCGGCAGGCGGCGGCCAGTGCCGTCGCGGGCTTTGCCTTTCTGCTGTTCGCTGTCCTCGGTGTGGGGCTCGTTTCATGAAGCTGCTTCTGCTTGGAATGAACCATCGAACGGCCCCCGTCGAAGTTCGTGAGCGCTTCGCAGTCGTCGATCCGAGTCCCCTGCTGCGCAAGCTCATCGATCGTCCGGAGATCGAAGAAGCGGTCCTGATCTCGACTTGCAATCGGGTCGAAATCATCGTGATGACGGAGAATCTGGACGCGGCCCAACACGTCTTGTTTGATTTCTTCGGGAGGGAACTCACGGCGGGCGATTTCCCGGTCGGAGGGGCGTCCGGAGTGTCGCTCACCGAGCTGACTTATCTGCGCCGCGGACGCAAAGCGGTCGAGCACGTCTTTCGGGTGGCCTCCGCCATCGATTCGATGGTGGTGGGCGAGCCGCAGATTCTTGGGCAGGTGAAGGACGCCTATCGCGATGCGACCGAGGTCGGAGCCTGCGGTCCCGTCCTGTCACGACTCTTCCAACGCGCCTTCGCGACGGCCAAACGCGTAAAGAACGAGACGGGAATCGCTGAACGACCGGTCTCGGTGGCTCGAGTCGCCGTCGATCTGGCCAAGCAGATCTTCGAGGGTCTCGAAGACAAGAGCGCACTCTTGATTGGCGCGGGCGAGATGATCGAAACGGCGCTCGTCGCACTCGACGATCACGGCCTCGGTGTTCGTCGCATCGCCAATCGCACGACCGCGCATGCCGAAGCCCTGGCGGAGAGATTCGGAGGCAGCGCGCACGGTCTCGACGAGTTGGACGCGCTGCTCCCCAAGACCGACGTGGTTCTCTCCTGCGTGGGTGGAGACCATCCGATTCTGACTCGCGACCGCGTCGAAGCTGCGTTGGTTCATCGCGAGGGAAGGCCGCTTTTCCTGATCGACATCGGCGTGCCCCGCAATATCGAACCCGCCGTACACGAGATCGACTCGGCCTATTTGTACGACCTCGACGATCTCCAGCGTGTGGCTGCGGCAAACGAAGAAGAGCGTCAGCGAGAATCCGAACGTGCCGAACGGATCGTGCTCGAAGAGCGCGAGCATTTCGATGGCTGGTTGGTTGCGCTGCAGGCGGTGCCCACGATTCGCGACCTGCGCCGGCGTAGCGAGGATATTCGCCAGGGGGAACTCGAACGTTATGCGGGTCGCATGGGGCTTGACGAAGACCAGCACGAGGCACTCGACAAATTGACTCTGGGAATCGTGAACAAGATCATGCACGCTCCGATCTCTCGACTTCGCGACGAAACCGATCGAGAGATGGGGCTTGCGCGTCTCGAGGAAGCACGCAGCTTGTTCGGTCTCGATGAGGAGCCCTCCCTGTCCCGGGTTCGCGGCGGAGCCGACGATGACGAGGGAGAGTCCGAGGGCGTGGCGGAGGATTCGGCGGGCGCTGATTCTGACGCGGAGATCGATTCTTGAAGCCGCTGCGCATCGCCACCCGCGGAAGCGATCTGGCACTCATTCAAGCCAGGCAAATCGCTGCCAGAGTCGAGAAGGAACTCGGGTGCGAAACGGAACTCGTGGTTCTGCGGACCACGGGCGATCGAATCCAGGACCGTTCACTTTCGAAGATCGGGGGGAAGGGACTCTTCATCAAAGAGATCGAAGAAGCCCTGCTCGATGGACGTGCGGACGTTGCCGTGCATAGCGCCAAGGATATTCCCGCGCAGATCGCCGACGGCTGCGTGCTTGCGGCCTTTCCAGAACGCGTCGATCCACGGGACGCTCTGGCTTCGAAGGTGCGCGGGACGAAGCTCCTCGATCTTGCGCCCGGAGCGAGAGTCGGGACTGGCAGCACGCGGCGCATGGCGCTGCTGAGATCGCTTCGTCCCGATCTCGAAATCATTCCCATGCGAGGCAATGTTCCGACCCGACTCGGTCGGCTCGAAGGCGATGAACTCGACGCGGTCGTGCTGGCCTGTGCGGGCCTCGATCGGCTGGGATTGTCCGACTCGATCGATGATCGAATCTCGACCGACCTGATGCTGCCGGCGGTCGGACAGGGACTGCTCGCGCTCGAGACGCGCGCGGAAGATGAATGGCGGGAGCGGATCCAGAGTCTCGAAAATGCCGAGATCGCCGCCCTCGCGCGGTCGGAACGCGCCTATCAATGCGCCTTGGGTGGCGACTGCAGTGTCCCACTCGCGGGGTTCGCCGAGCGACGGACAGGCGGAGAGCTGCGCTTTCGGGGCCTCGTCTCCAGCCTCGACGGCAGGGTGATCGCGAGAGCCGAACGGATCGGGTCCGAGGAAGATGCGGTCCGGCTCGGAGAGCAAGTGGCCGCGGCCGTACTCGATGCCGGGGGTCGAGAAATTCTCGAAACCCTCGCCGCGGAGGGTGAGTCCGGTGCCTAGGCTCGGCAGGGTGGTGTTGGTCGGCGCCGGCCCCGGCGACCCCGATCTGATCACACTTCGCGGTGCGAAGATGATGGCTCGCGCGGATATCGTTCTGTACGACGAACTCGCGAGCGGCGAGTTGCTCGATCTCGCGCCAGACCGGGCCGAACTCGTCAATGTCGGGAAACGGGGCCATGACGAGCCCACTCGCAGTCAAGAGCAGATCAACGCGTTATTGATCGAGCATGCCCGCGCCGGCCGAACCGTGGTGCGTTTGAAGGGCGGCGACCCACTGGTCTTCGGTCGCGGTGGCGAGGAGATGACTCTCTGCGCCGAGGCCGGAATCCCTTTCGAAATCGTTCCCGGTGTCACGTCGGCCGTGGCCGCGCTCGCCTACGCTGGAATCCCGGTCACGGATCGCCGCCATTCCGCGTCGTTTGCCGTCGTGACCGGTCACAAGGATCCCAGTCGTGTGGCCGAGCAGACCCGCTGGCGCGAGCTGGGGAGCGCCGTCGACACCTTGGTGATCTTGATGGGAATGCGCAATCTCCCGCAGCTCATCGAGGAGTTGATCGCTGGCGGAAAGTCGCCGGACACGCCGGCGGCCGTAGTCATGCAGGGGACACTTCCCGAGCAGCGGACCTGCGTCTCGACGCTTGTCAATCTCGCGGCCGATGCGAAAGAGGCGGGCATCGGAGCGCCCGCCGTCGTCGTGATCGGCGACGTCGTGGGTCTTCGCGACGGACTCTCGTGGTGGGAACGCAAGCCTCTTTTCGGTCGCAACGTTCTCGTCACGCGGGCTTCGCAACAGGCGGCGGAGTTGGCCGCCGCACTTCGTTCGGTCGGTGCCGCCCCGATTCTCGAGCCGATGATCGAATTCGCTCCGATCGAGGATCGGGATGGAGTCGCGTTGATCGAAGCGGCGATCTCTCGACTGGGTCACACGCATTCGGTCGTCTTCACCAGTTCCAACGCGGTTCGCTTTTTCGCGCGGGCCCTCGATCGGGCGCCGCACACGCCCGCCGAGCGATTGGCTGGGACTCGAACCTTCTGTGTCGGCGAGCGCACCGCGGAAGCCGCGCTGGCTGCGGGTTTTCCCGTTCACGTCGTGGCGACCGGGCGTAGCGATGCGGAAGCCCTGCTGGCGCAGCTGCTCCAGGCGCTTCCCGCGAGCGGCGAGCGCGTCCTGATTCCGGGTTCTCAAATCGCACGTACGTTGATCGCCGACGGCTTGCGCACGGCCGGCGCGGAGGTGGATGCGATCGCGTTTTACCAGAACCGGCGCCCCGCGATCGATGTGGAGCGGCTGCGCGCGCGTCTTGTGAGGGGTGAACTCTTCGCATTGACCTTTACGAGTCCTTCGACCGTGGATCATTTCGTGGACTGCCTGGACGATGAGAGCCGAGAGGCGGCCGGCCAGTGTATGATCGCCGCGATCGGCCGGAGCACAGCGAGATGCCTCGAGAGCGTCGGTCTGACTCCGGCGATCGTTCCGGCGCGTCCGGACGTGTCGCTGATGGTCGAGCAACTCGTCGCAGCCGCAACGCGCTGAGGCGAGAACCATGCGGAGTCGTCCGTCAGGCCAGGTAGAGTGTCGAGCGTCAGAGGATCAGGGAGTCGCCGAATGAGTTTTCCCGTTACGAGAATGCGTCGCTTGCGACGCAATGAGACCCTACGCGGCATGGTCCGCGAGACCCGGCTGTCTCGCGAAGATCTGATTCTGCCGCTCTTCGTCGTCGAAGGCGCGGGCGTGAAGGAGCCGATCGCTTCGATGCCCGGCGTTCATCGCTATTCCGTCGACCAGGTCGTGGTCGAAGCGAAGCGCGTGGCCTCTCTCGGCGTGCCCGGCGTGATTCTCTTCGGGATCCCCGGCGAAAAGGATGCACGCGGCTCGGGGGCCGACAATCCAGATGGCATCGTTCAACGTGCCTCGCGGGCGATCGTCGATGCACTTCCGTCGCTGTGTGTCATCACGGATGTGTGTCTGTGTGAATATACGAGTCATGGACATTGCGGAATTCTCGACGGCCGGGAAGTCGACAACGATGCCAGCGTCGAACGTCTGGCGCAGACGGCGCTGTCCCATGCGCAAGCGGGTGCGAGCATCGTCGCTCCATCCGACATGATGGATGGTCGGGTCGCCGCGATTCGTCGCGAACTCGACGCGAACGGCTTCGAGAACGTGGCCATTCTCTCCTACGCCGCGAAATACTCGAGCGCGTTCTACGGGCCCTTTCGCGAAGCGGCGGAGAGTACGCCGGAGTTCGGAGATCGGCGCGGGTATCAAATGGATCCGGCCAATCGGCGGGAAGCTCTCCGCGAGATGCAACTCGATCTCGAGGAGGGCGCGGATATGTTGATGGTCAAGCCCGCAATGGCGTACCTCGACATTCTGGCCGACGCCCGTCGCGAGTTTTCGGTCCCGCTAGCCGCCTATCATGTTTCCGGTGAATACTCGATGATCAAGGCGGCAGGGGAGCGTGGTTGGATCGACGCCGATCGGGCGATGGAAGAGTCGCTGATCTCGATCAAACGAGCCGGTGCGGATTTGATCCTGACCTACGCAGCCGCGGATCTGGCGGAACGCCTCTAATCGGGCACGCGGAGTCCTTTTGAGCGTATTTTGGATTCTCGGCCGACCGCGTCGAGTCGCAAGAAGGAGAGATTGTGTCCCTGCTCTACAAGGTCGTCGAGATTTCGACCGTGACCGATGACGAGATCGAAAAGACCCTCAATGAGTGGACGGCAAACGGATGGCGATTCGACACGATGCAGTTCGCGATGCGCGATTCTTCGAAACGACCGAGCATGGCCTTCGTGACCTTTACTCGGGAAGAAGGCGACGAAGCGGGTTGATCGAGAGCCGCTCGCACCGCGAGAGCCCTGGAACCCGCGCCATTTCTTCTACTCGGTGGCCGCTGACACGGACTCGAGCAATGCGGGCCAGACCTCTTCGGTCAAGAGGGTCAGCGACTCTTCGAGAGGATCGTCGGCGACTCTGGCGAATTGCGGCCTGACGATCAGGAGGTCGAACCCGATCTTCGCGTGCGTCGCCTTCAGGCTCTCGAGTACCTCGGAGGTCGTCCCGATGATCGCGCGCTCCGCAAGTGGCGCTTCGAGGGCCGTCCGTACGGCGGCGGGCATGTTCTCTCTCCGACCCTTCATCTCCTGATCGAGCTCTTCGCGAACACGAACCAACTCGTTCTCGTCCTGCGATACGAAGACGGTGCGCATCACCAGCGATAGAGGGTAGTCACTCTGCTCGGGAAGTTGATCGCGATGACGATTCTGATTGTCTGCGATCTGGTCGAGGGTCTCGACCGGTGACGCCAGATAGGGGAGCCCACGTCGAGCGGCTTGTGCGAGCCCCTTTGGACCGAAGGCAGCGACGGCCAGAGGCGGATGCGGCTTTTGATGCGTGGCCAGTGCCGACTTTTCCTCATTGCCCTTCGCCCAGAGAGCCAGGATCTGATCGAGGGCGGCGTCGAATCGGTCGCGCTTGCTGGCAGGCGGCACACCGAAGGCTTCCAACATCCGTTTATTGAACCCCCGTCCAAGGCCGATCAGCAGTCGTCCGCCAGAGAGCCGATCCAGCGCCGCGATTTCGGCGGCGAGCTCGAAGGGTGGGTGAAGCGGAAGCAGCAGCGAAGTCGTTCCGAAGCGCAGTCGCTTCGTCATGGCGGCGTAACTGGCGAGCTCGATCAGCGGTGCCGAACAGACTCCGGGAGCGAAGTGCATTTCCGGGAGCCAAACCGAGTGAAGACCCAGGGACTCCGCCAGACGGACCCAACCGCGACGCCGTTCCACTTCGCCCGGACTATGCGCACCACCGAGCGAGAGGCCGAGAGCGGGTTCTTCGAGGCCCCAGGCACGCTTTCCCGGGCCGGACTGCATCGGGTCAGATGACACCACCGGACCTTATCACCCCGCAAGGACACCGCTCTTTGTTCGCCGATCCTCCGGTCCGCCAGCTTCAGGTCAAATCCATGGCATTTGCGGTTCCCACGGGGGTGAACTAGTCTTGTCCCCGTGAGACCCGATCCCCGAAGGTCACAACCTTCGGGGTCGTTATGCCGATCCTGCGGGTGATGTTCGATCCTGCGGGTACTGATCGGCGCACGAAACGGGCAAGTGAAGTTTGCGGGCGAGTCCGAAGTCTGCGCAGCAGTCGGCAGTCGAAGAGGTATGAGGGAGGCGAAATGATTGAGACGATTCTGGTCGCGACGGATGGGTCCGAGGACGCCAGCGCTGCCGAACAGACCGCCATGGGATTGGCATCGCGACTCGGTGCGCGCTTGTCGGCGGTTTCCGTCATCGACGATCGGTTGCTCCGCGCGCCCGCGGGAGATGGCCTGGCGCTTCCCGGATTTCCCGAGGCCGAGGTCACAGCCTATTACCGAGCCCGCGCCGACGCCGTCGCACGTCGCTTCGGCGAACGCGCTCGCGGCGAAGGACTCGAAGCCCGCTGCGAAGTTCTGCAAGGAATTCCCGACGATCGAATCGTCGAGAAGGTGCAGGGCGCGGACCTCCTCCTGATCGGTCGTTCGGGAACGGCGACCGGCGACCGCAGTGGCCTCGTTGGAGCGACCGTGGATTCCATTTTACGCAAGACCAGCAAGCCGACGATTCTGGTTCCCGCTGGCGCGCCACTGACCGGTCCTCTCGTGCTTGGCTTCGACGGCTCGCCCGGGTCCCGGATCGCAGCGCGAATCGCCGTCGCGCTGGCCAATGGTCTGAACGAGGCCGTGCATGTCTTCGTGGACTCGAAGGACAAGGGCCGCGCGGTCGCACGCTTCGATGAAGTTCGACAGCTCGTGGGCGGCCTTTCCGTTCCGGTTCGCGAAACGTCTTCGACCTTGGGTCGGCCCGATGTGAAGATCGTCGATACGGCCAAGGAAGTCCGAGCCAGCCTGATCGTGATGGGCGGCTACGGACGCAATCGGATCACAGAGTATTTCCTCGGCAGTAACGCCTCTTCGGTGGCACGGACCTCTCCCGTGTCCGTGCTACTCGCTCGCTAGCTCGTGCCGCGAACGTCGCGGCCGATTCGAGTTGCAGAGTTGGCAGCGTTTCTGCGCTGTCCGGTCGACGGCGACGAGTCTCTCGAGATTTCGGGCTTTGCCTCGCTCGGGATGGCTGAACCCGACGAATTGGTCTTCATTCGCGACGGCGCGCTCGCTGCGGAGTTCACTCGCAGCCGGGCTTCCGTAGTGATCGCGCCACCGGGCGTCGAACTCGACCTTGATGACGGGAAGAGCGCCGCGCTGCGCAGCCCCCGACCGGCACTCGACTTTTCGCGACTGATCCAGGAATTCGCGCCCCCACCCCGTCCGCCGGAGGGCATCGCGGTCGGCGCGCATGTGGATGCCTCCGCGAAAATCGATTCGACGGCGTCAATCGCGCCAGGCGTCGTGATCGGCCCGGACTGCGTCGTCGGTGCGCGAACCGTTCTCGCGCCGAACGTCACGCTGGTCGCCGATGTGGAGGTGGGCTCAGATTGCTGGCTCCACGCAGGGGTGATCCTGCGGGAGCAGACCCGGGTCGGAGACCGCGTGTTGCTGCAGCCGGGAGTCGTGTTAGGCGCGGACGGTTTTGGCTATGTCGCAGATGAGAATGGCCGTCCAGTCGCGATGGCACAGCGCGGATACGTCCTGGTCGAGGATGACGTCGAGATCGGAGCGAATACGACCGTCGACCGGGCGACGCTCGATGTGACTCGGATCCGGCGGGGCGCAAAGATCGACAATCTCGTTCAGATCGCGCACAACTGTGATATTGGCGAAGACGTCTTTATCGTGGCGCAGTCGGGCCTCTCGGGCGGGACCATCGTCGCCCGTGGCGCGATGATCATGGCTCAGGCGGGCTCGGCGGGTCATTTGCGAATCGGCGAGGGCGCGTTCGTGGGTGCTCGGGCCGGGTTGCACCGCGATGTCGCCGATGGCGCCCGCGTGTACGGCACGCCCGCCGTCGAAGAACAATCCTGGCATCGTTCGGTCGCCGCCTTGAAGCGTCTCCCGGATCTGATTCGCCGTGTTCGTCGGCTCGAGAAGTCGACGCGCGATCCCGGTGGCGAGGGATCCACTTCCGGGGGAGACTTGGGCGCAGAGTAGAACATCGCCCGGAGCTCCAACGCAAATGTCTCACGACCCGACGTCCCCAGAACGCAAACGACCCCTCTCTGAGCTGCGGGACATCTTGCGCAGTGCGCGAAGCGCGGCGGAGTTCGAAGCCCTGATCGCACTCGTGGAGACCGATTCTCGCGCCGGTGCGCGGGCGCTCGGGAACCAGGCCGAGCGCCGCCTCGAAGCGCAACGACTCGAACGGGAGCGACTCGCGGGCCTGCTCGCTCTGCGCGATCAGCTCGTGCGCCGGGGTGTTCGTGGGGTGGCTGGCGTCGATGAAGTCGGAGTGGGACCGCTCGCCGGGCCAGTCGTTGCAGCCGCCGTCGTGCTGCCGAGCCAGTTCGAATTGCAGGGCCTCGATGATTCGAAGCGCGTTCGTCCCACGTTACGCAAAACACTTGCTCAGGAGATTCGGGACATCGCGGTCGGCGTGGGGATCGCCGAGGTCAGTGTGGAGGAAATCGATCAGGTGGGAATCTTCCAGGCCGCCCTCGAAGCGATGCGTCGTTCGGTTGCGAGTCTTGTGCGCACGACCGAGGTTGGCCATCTGCTCGTCGATGCCCGGACGATACCGGGAATCGATTTTCCGCAGACCTCGATCATCAAGGGCGATCAGAAGGATGCGAGTATCGCGGCGGCATCGATCGTCGCCAAAGTCTATCGCGACGACTTGATGGAGCGCTTGGGGAATCGCTATCCCGCCTACGGTTTCGAGCGGCACATGGGGTATGGGACTGCTTTTCACATGTCGGCTCTCGAAGCAAACGGACCCTGTCCGATTCATCGTCGTTCGTTCGCCCCGGTCGCCCGCGCGCAACGGCGTGGCCGGTCGCTCCCGTCGGCGCCTGCGTGACGGATCCGACGAAAGCGCGCAGCGACTACCGGATTCGAAGCGAAGTCGAAGACTTCATCGTGACCGAGGAGCCGCTCTATCTGCCGTCCGGCGAAGGCGGCCATACTTTCCTGTACGTCGAGAAGCGCGGTCGTACGACGGAGCAGGTCGCGCGTGATCTAGCACGTCTCGCGAATTCGTCTGCGCGAGAGGTGGGTTATGCGGGCCGCAAGGATCGCCATGCCCTGACGAG